>Ga0307515_10000049_pt1 | contig 278611 bp, 250 predicted proteins | sample 17_EM_MG_FD_194513 | JGI IMG/M metagenome (GOLD analysis project Ga0307515, IMG submission 194513) | Populus trichocarpa ectomycorrhiza microbial communities from riparian zone in the Pacific Northwest, United States - 17_EM | ecosystem: Host-associated > Plants > Roots > Unclassified...
CACGTCGACGTGCTCTGCGAGCATCACAACGTGACCGGTTCATCCCCACGCCCGTGGGGAACACTCGCACGCATCTGCCATGAAGCGAACCGGGCCCGGTTCATCCCCACGCCCGTGGGGAACACTCCAGGCCATCGCCGGCTTGGGCGCCAACACACGGTTCATCCCCACGCCCGTGGGGAACACGCACGTCTCGAATACGCCTCGACCGGTGTCGCCGGTTCATCCCCACGCCCGTGGGGAACACTCCTTGCGCCCAGAGGCCGCCATCTGCACGTTCGGTTCATCCCCACGCCCGTGGGGAACACCAGCCCCGGCGATGTCGGCGCTACGGTGGCCGCGGTTCTTCCCCACGCCCGTGGGGAACACCTGAGCGCAGCGATGAGCGGCATCCCGGTGGACGGTTCATCCCCACGCCCGTGGGGAACACCGTGATGGTGCCGGTGGTCGAGCCAGTCGCCACGGTTCATCCCCACGCCCGTGGGGAACACGAACTTCTTGCGCGCCTCCATGACCGCCTTGCCGGTTCATCCCCACGCCCGTGGGGAACACCTCCTGCCCGCCGGAGTGCCGCAGGGGCGTGGCGGTTCATCCCCACGCCCGTGGGGAACACACATCTGGGCAAAGATGGGCCCGCGCAACGACCGGTTCATCCCCACGCCCGTGGGGAACACTGTGGTTGCGCTGTGGCGTGAACTATGGTTTACGGTTCATCCCCACGCCCGTGGGGAACACTCGCTCGAGCATCCGCGCATCAACGCCGGCTACGGTTCATCCCCACGCCCGTGGGGAACACAATGCCTATCTGCAGGCCTGAAATATCGACGTCGGTTCATCCCCACGCCCGTGGGGAACACACGTGTCGGATCGCGCCGTGTGCCTCGTGGCTCGGTTCATCCCCACGCCCGTGGGGAACACACCAATCCTACCTCGTTGATTTCAGGCACTTATTTGCCAGCCCCAGATTCCACCGGCTGGCGAGCCTGATTTTTGGCGGATTTTTAAGGAGCGTCGCCAGTCACTTCCGGATGGAAGCTGACCAGTTGCACCCCGTCGAAATCGACGGACATGCGCCGATTCCGGCCGAGGGTCTTGAATTCGTAGCCAGCCTCGGCCGTGCTGCGCCAGACGACGACGGCGTTGCCGTCTTCGATGCCCTCTTCCACCTGGGACCAGATGTGCTCGCGCACGCGCTTGCTGTAGTTGCCCACGTAGACCCCGGCGCGCACCTCCAGCAGCCACACCGCCAGACGGCCGCGCAGACGCGGCGGCGCGTTCTCAAGCACGATGACCAGCATCGCCGATGTTCTCTGCGTTCGGTATCGCCGGCCCGACAGCGTCGGGCGGTGCTTCAGGGCGGGGCACCTCGCCCGCTGCGAGGATGTCTTCGATGTCCGGAATGATCCGGTCGAGCAGCTTGCTCTGCCGGAAAACGTCCCGACAACCCAACCGCACGGCGCGCTCGGGATTGCCGTGCGGGTTGGACGCCGCCACCTTGAATGCAACCGGCACCACCGTCTCGAACTTGTACACGTCGGCGATGTCGTACACGAATGACAAGGGCTTGCCGGTGTGGATGAACCCGACCGCTGGCGCATACCCGGCGGCCAGCACCGCAGCCTCGGTCACGCCATACAGGCAGGACGTGGCAGCGGACAAGCAGCGGTTGGGCATGTCCGATGCATCCCAGGACTCTGCGTCGTAGTCACGTCCAGCCCATTTGACACCGAACTGCTGCGCCAGCAGTTGATAGGTGCGACGCACGCGCGCGCCTTCGATGCCACGCAGTTGCTCGACGCTGCGCCGCGCCGGCGGCTCCTCGCCGAAACGCAGCGCGTACATCTTTCGCACCACCTTCAGCCGCAGCGCTTCGTCCAGCGCCAGCCGCGCCTGGTAGAGCAGCCGGTCGGATCGTGCGCCACCCGGTTGCCCGGCGGAGTACAGGCGCACGCCAGCCTCCCCCACCCACACCAGCAGCGTACCCACGCGCGCGGCCAGGGCCGCCGCACGGTGCGACACGCGCGTGCCGGGCTCCAGCATGATGCAGGCCACGCCGCCAACAGGAATCTGGGTCCGGATGCCGGTGGCGTCGACGACCACGAAGGCACCGTCGAGCACGTCGATTTCGCCGCGCTCGATGAAGACGACCGACACCCGCTCTTTGATCGGTATCGGCTTCAGCGGCGGCAGAATCCCGCCGCTCAATCCGCCACCTCGTGCGCGGCCGCCAGCGCCTGTGCCACGGCGGCGTTGCTCAGCCGCTGCCCACTGGCCCGCAACTGCTCCACCAAAGGCCCGATGGCTGCCACATGCCCGCTGCGCTTGGCTCGCACCAGCACACCCAGCGTGCCGACGACTACCAGACCCAGCGATTCGGCGTGTTGTCGCGCAGCGCGGTCGTCAGCCAGCAGGCCGGCGCCGATCTCCAATGCGCGTGCAATGGCGGCCCGTTCGCCCAGGTCGAGCCCATCCTTGACGATGGGGGTTGCCTCGCACAACGTCAGCCAGGTCTGGCTCACGGCAGAACGGATGCGCACCGCGTCGGCGTTATCCGGCCGTGCCAGGCATTCGTCGAGCACTTCCTGCGGCACCTGCACCTGCGCAAATAGCGCGGGCAACAGGGACAGCAGATCCAGGCGGCCGAGCGCGATCAGCGGCCCGGAATCGCTGACGACGACCCTAAGGGCCGAAGGCAGCAAGCTCACGCTCCAGCTCGCCAGGCTCCAGGCGAATGACGGCGATGTCGCGCCGCCCCAGTTCGTCGATCATTTCGCTGTAGGTCAGGCCGGCGATCCTGGCGGCCAAGCCGAGGCTTATTTGCTCGCGATCGAACAGGCGGGCCGCGAGTTCGATGCGAACTTCTGCAGTGTCCAGCCCTGCGCCCATGGGCACGGCCATCAGCACGGGGACACCGCCATCAACCACCAGCGACACCTCGCCACGCTGGGCGCCGTCCAGCAACCGTCCGGGTTGGCGGGTCAGGTCATCGGGTGTCAAGGTGTGCATCGCCGGGCTTTCGGGGTACTGGGAGTCGCGCAGACAGCTTAGCCCAGGCGGCGAACCAAGGGCAAGCCGCAATCGAAGGCCTTGGCCTGGCCGAGGCAACGTTCCCGACGCTGGCCACACGCCGCGCGGTTGCTCACGCGGGCGCCAGCGACAGCAAGCCCATGCCCAACGCCTTGGCATGACCTATGCCGACTTGCAGCGTTTGTTGCAGCGCGGCCGGCTCTGTGGCAACAAGCTCGCCGTCGAATTGCACGCGAGTCACCGTAATCCGATTACCCTTGGCCCCATACGGCACGTCAATGCGATCACAGGCACTGCACGCGGCGCCGATGACGCCGAAGCCGCCGCGCTGCGCCTGTCGGCCAAGCCAAGCAAGCTGATCCTCCTCCTTCAACAACCCCAAACGTTTGCCTTCACGGGTGACGGTGGGATTGGCGGCCAGCCGAAACCGGTAGCCGCGGCCAGGAACGACCCATTTCTCAACGTCTACCGGCTTGTCCGCATGAATGCTGGCCACGTACCCGGGAAGGTCGTCGAGTGCGCGCCAGTTGCCGAGCACTGAAGACTGCACCAGCAGCGCCCCCGGCTCGCCCATAGCGCCAGCGCGCTCCAAGCGCCACAGAAATTTGGCGGGACGAGTGTCAACGCCGACGGCGTACACGCGCGACAGCGTGCGATGCATCTGATAGACGTCTGCGAGATCACGCCGAGCGGCGCTGCTCGCCGGATTCAGCCGTAGTTGGCTCAGGAACATGGTGAAGGACTCCCGAATGGACGAAGCGCGGGCCAAAGCGGCGAGCGGCAAATGGAGCGATGGGCTGGTCGTAGCGAAGGGCGCCGACGCTGGCATGCTCGAGCAACAGACGCAGCGGCTCGCCGCGGTGCTCGAACCGAGGCAGCGCGATGCGTGGGAACCCAGCCAGGGCGATCTCGAGCGAATCGGGTTGCACGCCTGTGGCCGCATCGTCGCCTCGCTCACCCGCAAGCCAGATCGGCATCGACGCGACCAACGACTTGCGCCCGAGTGCCAGGGGCCAGCGCGGCGCACGCAAGGCCGCATCGATCTGTTCCAGCAAGTCGCGATCCGTGCCCTCCAGACCCACCAAAAACGCCGCATCGGCCAAGTAGTAGCGTGGGCTGACGACCGTGCGGTCCATTTTGGGTTTGACGTCGGCCGCAATCAGGACGCCGGTGGCGGTCTGATAGTCGCGCATGAGCAGCCCTTCGCGATCGACGCGCACCCCCATTCGCAGCTGAGCCACGTCGTCAATGGGTGCAGCCCGGTCGCGACCCAACGCGGCACACAACAGACCGACGACACCCGACTTCGACGGCTCCATTTGCGTATCGCGTTCGTCGAACCGGCTCGTCGTGCCCCATGACTGCATAGGGCCCGCCAGTCGCATCAACAGCGTCGGCACGGTCAGGCCTCCGTTGCGTCCAGACCCAGGTGGCCGGCGACTTGGCGCCCAACCCAACGCGTGAGATCGGGCAGGCTGGTTTGTGAATCGCCCAGATCCTGCGGCCAAGCCCCGGTCAGATCGATGAAGGCCCAGACGTCATCCGCCCCACCGTAGAAACCAGCCAACTGCTTCGCCTGCGAAGCCAGCGCCTCCACCGACTGAGCCGTGAGCGGCTTGTACCGATCCGGCCACACTGGTTTCTCAAACGCATTCGCCAAGTTGAAAGGGCTGGCGCGGCGGATCACGATACCGACAAAGCTGGGCGGGTTATGTGCCGCAAACGTGTTCTGTTTGCCCGTGGGAATGGCCCGCGCCAGGGCATCAGTAAATGCAGCCACTCCTGCAAGCGCGAGGGCGCGGTCACCCTGGAGGTTCTCTACCAGTTTGTCCGCATCGAGCACGGCGTAGCGATAGAAGGTAGCGGAGTTGAACTCCACCTGCCCGATCATTCCGGCACCGGTCTCTTCGGCGGTCCCGAGGTCATCCACGGCCGTGAAGTAATCGAACTCGCGCTCGACGCGGTGGGTGCTAAGAGCGTGCGCTACCTGGCACGCTGCGTATTGATTGGCCTCCGGCAAATCGGCGAGCATTCGACCGAAGAGCGCAATGTCTACAGCACGCAGTCTGGAGAGAGCGTCCTTCACTGCCTGTCGCAGCTCATCAGGTACATCCGCAACCTTCGGCTTCTTCTTCGCCGCCAACGTCTTGATCGCATCCGCGTGCGTTGCGATGACCTCCTTCAACGCGCCGATCTCCGCCGGAGAGATAAAGAGCAAGTACGACAGCGATGCCTCTTCGTTTTCGCCGTCCTGCTTTTCGCTTTTTTCCTTACCAGCCTTTTTCTTGAGCGCCAATTTGACGATTTCGTTGAACTTGGAAATGTCGACCAGGCCAAGTGCATTCAGCTCGTCGCCGAGCAAGCGTTCCAGATGAAGAGTGCGCGTGCCGAGTACGTCAGGAGGAAGCCGCGCCTGACTTCGGACCCAATTGCGCACAGATCTCTTGAAGCACTGACTGCTCACGCGTGCCCGGCGATGCCCGCCGAACAACGCATCCTTCGGCGCGCCAGTGTCATCGCGATTGAGATTGGACGGAACAAAGTTCTGGATCAGATGGTATTCAACGAACAGGCTCACGGTATCCTCCTTGGGTGTTCAGTGCTGGATCGCTTGGGGCTCGGCGGCGGGCGGCGCTGCCGGCAGGGTGGCACGGTAGAACGCGCGAGCCCAGCGCTGACGAATACGGTCGCGATTCTCGAAGGCCCTGGGGTGCAGCCACGGCTCGATGTCGGCGAGCAACGCAACGTAGTCGATGCCGATGCCATCGGCTGCCAGCAGCGTGATTACCTGGCGCAGATGGTCGGGCAAGGTGTCCGCCTCGGCGCACAACAAACCGATGAAGCGCTTTTCGATGCTAGCGCTGCCCCGCCGCTGCATCAACTGCCCGAACGCATCGGCGATGCCGTGGCCTTTGGCATGCTGCGGGTGCAACGCAAACAGGCCAGCGGTCAAGTACAACGCCTGGCGCAGCGACTCCTTGTCCCCACCCTGCACCACGAAGCGCTCGATGCTGGGATAGGCCGGCAGGTAGGCACCAGGCGCGAACCCCAGACTGCGACGCAAAGCGGCCAAGGCGCCGCGGTCGCGGACGGTCAGTGCTTGCAGATGGGCAATGAATGAATCGGCGTAGTCGCTCACGTTGAGGCCTCCTGTGTCTCTCTGTCGGCGCGCGCCGTTGCGGCGGCAGCCATCCGGACATCCTTGATCGCAGACTGGAACTTGTCATGGGCACTTGCTTCGGCCCGCAGCGCTGCGGCAGATTGACCCAGCATGCTTCGAGCAGCGTCCCAGGCGGACTGCGAAGCACGCAGCAGAGCAGCGGACCATTGAACGTGCGCAGAATCGAGATCGCCAGCCGCGACGCTGTGGAGTACGCCGGGCAGACCGTACTCTGCCCGGGAGAAGTAGGCGGACGGAAATGGCCCTGCGTCGAGCATCGAGCGCGCGCGTGACCGTGTGTCTTTGCTTGACGGATCTGGCATCGTCTTTGCGAGCATCTCGCCTGCAGCGCCGCGCAGCAAGTAGTACAGATCGTCGGCACGTTTCAGTTCGGTTCGCACTGCTGCCGCCACGTCTTCGCTTCTCAAGGCCGAGGCCGGAAGGGCATAGCGCTCGCTTCGCCAGCGCAGCAGCTTCGCCTGATCGGAGCAAAGTCCTGCCACGAGCACGGGAACATTGGCACCCCATTCACCGCGAGCGTCATGCAGGTTGCTTGCCCAGCTAAGGATCGCAGCGGGTTGCGCGTGCGCACCGGTGCTGTCCGGAAGCAGCGCACCGAGGTCGCGCCAAACGGCTCGGCCCTCGTAGAAGCTCACGCGAACCAGGCCAGTGCTGCCCGCGCGGTAGGAGGCCATCGGATCAGGGGCGTTGGGATCGTCTGCCAGGCCCATTCCGGCGCTGAAGCGAACCCAGCGAATCGACTCTGGCGCATCAGGTACTTCAGGGATCAGCATCACAGCTCGCGAGAGCCGGGTGTAACGATCGCAAGTGCCATGAGCCAGGATTGGCTCAGCGCGCAGCCCGGCCACATCGGGTGGAACTCGCTCCCACGCCGGCAAGTCGTCGGAGTCACCTGTGGCTGGGTGTAGTCCCAACGTGATTGTTTGGGTAAGCGTGGCACCCATCGGAACCACCGCAGCGGTGTTGGCCAGCGGGCCGGCTTTGTCGGCGCTGCGAAAGACCTTGACCAAACCACCTGGCGTGAATTGCAGGAAGCCGAGCATGCAACGAAGCGCAGTTGTTGATGAAGTCCGCTTCGGATCGGTGTCGACAGCGTGATCGAAGACCACGGGCGTGTTGCCGCTCGCACTTTCCAGCGCAATCTGCGTCCACGGCTTCAACCTGTCCCTTGTCTCTTCGGCTTCGGCCAGCGCGGCCACTTGCATGAACGGGTGCTCCGCATGAAACAGCCAGAACCGCTCGCGCCAGTGAATCAGATAGTCCAGCAGGGCGGCGGTTGGTAGACCTTCCCGGTACCAGCGCGCGCGGTCGCGATCTGTCCAGATACCCAGGCTTCGGGTCAGCGCGCGGTGCGTGATGGCGAGCAAGAGCCGATACAGCGCCACGAGGTTGGGTGGCGAAGTTTCGGCCAGCCCTTCGATCTCCGACGCTCTCTCGAAGAGTTCGAGCAGGCCGACCTCCATGACTCGACCGTCTTGCATGCGCACTGGCAGCCACGGCGTTTCGAGCAGGTTCAGCGCTGGCGCCGTGGGCGAAACAGCATTCATGCAGGCGTCTCCTCGGGATTGGTTGTGGCAGCGTCGATCTGCCGGTAGACGATGCCCAGCACCGGATCCAGGCGTATCTGTGTCGCGCCAATGGATAGGGCACCGTCCAGTAGGCACAGCGGCTTGACGTCGCGAAGCCACGGATGCTCGGCGAAACCCGTTGGTGTCTCTGCATCGCGCAGCGCCTTCACAAGGTCTCTGCGGCTCAGTTTCAGTTGCCGGGCAAGCATGTCCTTGGCAAGACGGTCCGACGGTTTCGCCGCAGCGTCGAAAGACTGAGCTCCAGGGTGCAGACGCCACAGGCCGCCGTCGGTGTGCACAGGCAGCACCGTGACGCTGTCTTCGCCAAGGCGAGTCACATTCCGGATGCCCGGAAAGTCACCCTCCTCAGACCCACGCGGCTTGCCCACGTAGGCGTTCTGCGGCTCAGCATCGGCACTCAGAACGGCGTTGGCCGCCAATCGGCGTTCGTGCACGACATCCGCCTTGTGGATACCCTCGGCTTCGATGAGGATGTAGCGCTCGGCCTTCGCATCCAACCCGGCAGGAAGCTCGTCATTGCCATAGACCGTCTGCACCAACCGGTCGATGTCCTGCGGCAGCACCCATTGGGTCTCCCGCGACACGAAAGCCCAGGTGCGACACAGGATGTACGGGTCGTAGATCACACCCCAAGCGGTCTTCTTCAACTCCGGAAGACGGTTCGCCAGCAGACCTGCCACCACCAGATTCGCTTGCAGGTGGGCGATCGGCCGCTCGCGCTCGTGTCGATGCAGTCGCCCCGCGCGCTGCAGCAGCAAGTCAACCGGCGCCAGGTCGGTGATGAGAAAGTCGAAGTCGATGTCCAGGCTCTGTTCCACCACTTGGGTGGCAACGAGCAGCGCACGCTCCGGCCTTTGCCCGTCTTTGCCGAAAGCGTCCAGCACAGTGTGCTCGCGGATGCTTCGCTCGTCAGCCGGATAGCGGGCGTGGAACAGCATCAACGTGACATCGCTGGCCACCAGGGCCTGAAGCTTCACATAGAGCTGCTGCGCCCGATCCACGGTATTCACGATAACGGCACCACAGCCGCCACGACTGACCTGGTCAGCCGCATACCCGGCAAGGCTGTCCAACTCTTCGTCCAACGCGTGCAGCGCGATCGGAGCCATCTCTCTGGATGTGTAGCTCTCACCTTGGACACCGCCGTCGCCAACCGACAGGATTCGAGGGTACGCAAGCGCAGGCGATTCCGAAGAGGTCGCTCCCCAAGCTTGCACGAACGCATCGCGCTTGTTACGAGGCAACGTCGCGCTCATCAGCACAACTGAGCATCCGAGCGCCCTCAGCCAACGCAGCAGCGACTCGATCAGGCCGCTCGTATAGGTGTCGTATGCATGCACCTCGTCAAGCACGACCACCCGGTTCGCCAGACCCCACAGGCGAACGAAGTGGTGCTTGACGTTCAGCGTGGCCAACAACGCCTGATCGATGGTGCCGACGCCGTATGGCGAAATCAGCGGCCGGCGGCGTTGTGAGAACCAGGCCGACGACCGAATGCTGTCGCCGGCCTCCCCATGAACACCGCGCAGTTCGATCAAGCGCTCGTCCAACAGGGCGCCGCCATGGGCCAACTGGATGTCAAGGCGCTCGCTGCTGCCGAACTCACGCAAGAATCGCAAGGTGCGGTCGAACATGGCATTGCCGGTCGCCTGCGTCGGCAGGCCGATGTACATCCCGCGATGACCCAACGCCGCTTGCAGGCGCAGGTGGGCCAGCAGCGCAAGTTCTGTCTTGCCTTCACCCATGGGCGCTTCGACGATGAGCAGGGCCGGCGAGCGCAAATCGCCCAACAGGCGGTCCGCGGCGCACTGCAATGGGCGCGCCAGGAGCCCCGGTGCGCCAAGGATTCGCGCGACAAGCGCATCCGTCGAGGTGGCCGTCTCGCACAGCAGCGCACAGTATCGAGGCCAGCCAATGGCGTCCAGCGCTACGTCTGCGAGACGGAGCCCTTCCGCGTGGTGAGCCGTGAAAGTGGGTTCACGCTCGACCAGCGAAAACCATTCGGCGTTTGAGCCGATCCAGTCGGCAACGCTGGTGAGGCCGGCAAGCCAGGATAGCAATGGCAGATCGAGGCCAGCCGCGGTGTCTGCGAGCATCTGCGGACCGAGCGTGGACACGTAGGCGTCGAACAGCTCACGCCTTGCCGCGGACCATGGCGCAGGCTCTCCAACGCGTCGCGCGTCATTCACTTCATTCGGCAGGAAGACATAGCCGTGGTGGGCAGCCACGGCCATTGCGATTGCGTTGGTATGAGCACCCAGCCAGGGTGTCAACAGTTGCCGCAGCTCGAAAGCACTGGCTCGGTCGTGCAGATCGACATTCATCAGGCGATCCGGAAAGGCCAATCCTGCCGCTTCATCTGCCGCGCGGCCCAACTCCCATTTGCCCTGGAATCCGGGGATCGCCTTGCCAATGTCATGCAGACCCACCATCGAGGCCAGCCAGCGACCGACTTGCGCCTCAGGCACGCCAAGAGCCGCGGCAACTCGACGCACGATCACCGGCGACTCGCGGTCCAGAATCCGCTCGGCCACTGCCGCCACGTCGAACATGTGCGCTAGCAATCCGTGGCCCTTCGGGTCACCGCTCTTGGCCCAAACAGATCTGGCAGCCTCAGACAAGGAGTCAAACTTCATCGATGCGCAGTCTTTGCGGGAAGTGTGGGTAGTGAATTGGAGAGCCAACAACTTGATTCTCGGCACGGGCAGGCTCACCAGCTGACCCTGGCACCCCGTTTCTCGAGACTGGCCTGCAATTTCTTGAGCACCTCCAGCTTCAACCCCTCCGGCCCCAACACCTCCACCTCCGGCACGTGCCGCAGGATATCCATCACCAGCTCGCGCGGATCGGCGTAGGGCAGTTCCAGCAGGTAGCTGCCGTCCGGTTCGAAGTGCCCGCGCTGCTTCGGATGCCAGCTCTCCGCTGCCACCCAGCGCGCACGATCAGCGCTGAAGCGCAGCCGCGCCCACACCACGCGGCGGCCGGCGAAGATGCCGTAGCCGGCGCCAAGAACCTCGTCGAGTTCCGCCTCGGGCACGTCGATCGATGTCTTGTCGAGCACGATTGCGCTGCGAACCGCGTCGACGGCAAAGCTGCGCAGGCCGCGCATGCGGTGGCACCAGGCGTCCAGGTACCAGTTGTCGCGGTAGTGGATCAGGCGCTGCGGCGAGACCTCGCGCTCCTGCGTCAGGTTGCGGCCGCGGCCGTGGTAGACCATCTGCAGCCGCATCCGGCGCAGCAAGGCAGACCCCACCGCCTGGAAGTGCGGCAGGTGCACCTTGCGCGCGCCCACCGTCTGCACGCGGATGCGCCGCGCCACTTCGGCACCGGCGTTCGCCCCGGACCCGAGCATCTGGCCCAGCCGCGCCGCCAGCGGCTCGATGTGGGGCCCGAGCAGGCCGCCGCTGTCCAGATGCGCCAGCAGGTGCTGCATGGTCAGCAGCGCGTGGATCTCCTCGGCCGTGAGCCACAGCCCGGGCAGTTCGTACTGGGTACCAGGCAGTTGGACCGCGGTATCCAGCCGCCAGCCCGTGCGATCACGGTCCCAGACGATGGGCGCGTTCATGCGGTCGCGAAGGTGCGCGATGTCGCGCTTCAGCGTCGCCGGCGAGACACTCAGCTGCTGCAGCAACGCCGCTTTGCCAACGCAGCGGCCCGCGTCCAGCAGCTGCTTGATCCGGTACAGACGCTCGGTCTGCGACACCCTGCCCCCTGCGATCTTCTCTTTATGGGGCCATGGTATCGGCGATAGGCAATCTCGCCAACCGGTGCCTTCCGCACCCCGAAAGCCGCGCTCAGCGCATGCCGAGCTTGAACGCGATCATCGCGCGCAGCTTGTTCGGCAGCACCGGCTTGATCAGCAGGTGGTAGTCGTGCGTGACGGCTTCGTCTTCGTGGCCGCCGAGGCTGCTGCCGGTGATGACGATGGCCGGCAGCCGCGCCGCCGGCCACTGGGCGCGGATGGCCACCAGCGCGTCGATGCCGGTCGTGCCCTGCGGCAGCCGGTAGTCGACCAGCAGCAGGTCGGGTGTTTCGGCGCCGGGTGCGCCGAGCCAGCCGCGCACCGCGTCGACGGTGTCGAAGGACTTGACGCTGGCACCCCAGGCCTGCAGCAACACGACCAGGCCTTCGCGCACCGCGGCTTCGTCTTCGACGACGACGATCAGCCGGCCCTGAAGCGTCAGCCCCAGCGGCGCCTTGCTGCTGCCGGGCAGTGCCTCGACGTTGCGCGGCGCCTTGCCCACCGGCACTTCGAGCGAAAACACCGTGCCGTGGCCGACGCGTGAGCGCACCCCGATCTGCGTCTGCATCAGCTCGGTCAGCCGCTTCACGATGGCCAGCCCCAGGCCCAGGCCCTTGCGGTGGTGCGCTTCGAGCGGCCGGTTGCTCTGCGCCTGGAAGAACTCTTCGAAGATGCGCGGCAGGTTCTGCTCGGAGATGCCGATGCCCGAGTCCCACACCTGCAGCAGCAGCTTGCCGTCGCGCGGCCGGCAGCTCACCAGCACGCCGCCGTCGTCGCTGTAGCGGATGGCGTTGCTGACCAGATTGCGCAGGATGCGTTCGACCAGCACCGGGTCGGCCAGCGCCACATGCTGCTCGCCGCGGAAGGACAGCATCAAGCCCTTTTCGAAGGCGATCGGTTCGAAGTGCAGGCGCAGCCGGCCGAACAGCTCGCGCATGCGCACCGGCGCGGGGTTGACCTCGACGCCGCCGGTGTCGATGCGGGTGATGTCGAGCAGCTCGCCGAACAGGCCTTCCAGCGCGTCGACCGATTCGTTGATGCTGTTCACCAGCGACGCCACCTCGGGGTCGTGGCTGCGCTGGCGCAAGGCTTCGGCGAACAGGCCCATCGCGTGCAGCGGCTGGCGCAGGTCGTGGCTGGCGGCGGCGAAGAACTGCGTCTTCGCGCGGCTGGCGGCTTCGGCGGCGCGGCGCGCGGCATCGGCGACGATGGTTTCCTCGCGCAGGCGCAGCGCCAGCTCGTCGGTGCGCGCCTTCAGCGTGATCGCCTGGCCCAGCGCGCTGCCGTAGGTGCGCGCCATCAGCACCGTGATGCAGAACAGCAGCGTCAGGATGCCGGCCAGCTGCAGGTGCCAGGGCTGCGTGGTGTCGCTGGCGATGCGCACGATGGTCGGCGTCAGCACCAGGCTGAGGAAGACCAGGAACACGCGCGGCTGCGTGGCCAGCAGCTGCACCGAACCCAGGCAGTACGAGTAGACGATGAGGATCAGCGAGATCTGGTGGTACGGCGTGCCCAGGCCCCAGAACAGCCACACCGCCACGCCCCACATGCCGCCTTGCGCCAGCACCAGCGCCTTCCAGCTGCCGCGCCAGGCGCGCAGCAGCACGTCGTCGGCGAGCGGCTGGCGCCGGTAGCGCAGGTAGTGCAGCAGCCGCAGCCCCCACAGCAGCAGGCCGGCGCCGACCCAGCCCATGATGGCCGCCGGGTGCGCCAGCGTGCCGAAGATCGCCGTCACCAGCGACAGGCCGATCAGGTTGCCGGTCAGAGATGCCGGCGTCTGCACGTACAGCGCGCGGATGTGGTCGACGTCGCTGCCGGCCGGCCGGCGCGGCGCTTCGGGCGGCGGCGTGTCGGCCGCCGGCACCGCGGGCTCCGGCGCGGCGGGCACCGAAGCGCTGAACACCGGCACGGTGCTCATCCGCGCGGCGGCAGCTTGCGCGCCATGAAGCCACCCTGCCCCTGCGTCATCTGGCTCACCGCCAGCACGGCCTGGGTGCGCGAGCTGACGCCCAAGGCACGCAACACCGCCGCGACGTGGTCCTTCACGGTCTCGACCGACAGGTTCAGTTCACGCGCGATGAGCTTGTTCGGCAGGCCTTGCAGCAGCAGCGCGAGCACCTCGTTCTGGCGCGGCGTCAGGCCGACCTTGGCCAGCGACGCCACCTCCTGGTGCGGCTCGGGGCGGGCGCGTTCGCCGAGCGGCGCTTCGCCGGCCGGGCGCATCACCGACGGCACCGTGTCGACATCGGGCGGCGGCGCGCGCAAGGTCAGGCCGAGCATGTTCGGCGGCACGTACAGGCCGCCCGACATCACCATGCGCAGCGCCTCGAACAAGGCCGCGTTCGACGAACGTTTGGGCACGAAGCCCATCGCGCCCAGGTCGATGGCGCGGATGACGTCGCTGGCCCGGTCGGAGGCCGACACCACCACCACCGGCAGCGCCGGGTAGGCGGCGCGAAACTCGGCCAGCACGTCGAAGCCGTCGGCGTCGCCCAGGGCCAGGTCGAGCAGCACCAGGTCGTAGTCGGCATCGGCCTGCAGCGTGCTGCGTGCGGCGGCGGCGCTGTCGACGCCGAACACCGTGACATCGTCGCCCAGCCCCTGGATCACCGATTGCAGCGCGGCCAGGATCAGCGGATGGTCATCGACCAGCAGGACTTTCATGCAGCAGCCTTTCGCGACCCGAAGCCGCCTCGGTGCGGGTCATTGTCGGCCAGCGCCGCAAGCCGATTGCTCCCCCTTTTGGGGGTGGCGCTTGGGGTCAGGTGAAGCGCCGGGAGACCGACTCCGCCACGCAGGCCGGCTTGTCGGCGCCTTCGATCTCCATCGTCACCTCGACGGCGAGCTGGGCGCCGCCGTCCAGCGCTTCGTACGACAGCAGCTTGAAGCGCCCGCGCAGCCGGCTGCCGACACGCACCGGGTTCGGGAAGCGCACCCGGTTCAGGCCGTAGTTGACGCCCATGCGCACGTCGTCGATGGCGAAGGCCGTCTCCGACATCAGCGGCAGCAGGCTCAGCGTGAGAAAGCCATGCGCGATGGTGGCGCCGAAAGGCCCGGCCGCGGCGCGCACCGGGTCGACGTGGATCCATTGGTGGTCGCCGGTGGCCTGCGCAAACTGGTCGATGCGGTCCTGCGCGACGACGATCCAGTCGCTCACCGCGAGTTCGTTGCCGACTTCGACCTTCAGGTCCGCCAGGCGCGGAAAACGTTTCATGCCTTGATCCATTCCTTCAACGGCGTCCATTGTTCGAGATCGCGTTCGACGCGGCTCGGCGCCACGTCCCACAGCGTCAGCCCGCGCGCGGCGAGCTGCACGTAGTTCTGCGTGTCGCGCAACCAGGCCACCACCGGCACCGGCAGCGTCGCCAGGTAGTTGTGCAACTGCTCGTTGGCCAGCGTGTGCTCGCGCACGCGCATGCCGACCAGCCCGACGGCCATCTCGGCGCCGCGCCGGTGCGCACGCACGGCCTGCACGAAGGCATGCGTGGCCTGGATGTCGAACAGGCTCGGCTGCAGCGGGATCAACAGCTTGTCGGCAATGCGCAGCACGGCGTCCAGGCGCTTGCCGTGCAGGCCGGCCGGCGTGTCGAGCACGACGTGGCTGGTGCCGCGCGGCGGGCGCACGATGTGGTCGGCGGCGACGTCCCAGCCGCGGATCGGCGCCAGCTGCGGCGGGCGCAAGCCCAGCCACTGGCCCGACGACTGCTGGCGGTCGACATCGCCCAGCATCACCGCCAGGCCGTCGGCAGCCAGGCAGCCGGCGACATTCGTCGCCAACGTGCTCTTGCCGACGCCACCTTTGGGGTTGGCGACCACGATCACCGGCATCCCGATCTCCTTGCGACCCTCTTTCAGGCTATGGTAGCGGGGAAACCGCGCCGGCCCTGCCGCGGCCGCCTCCGGGCTTACCCACGAACCCCGACCCAGAACCCCGACCCAAACCCCGTTTACCCCCGTTGTCGATGGCCGAAATCGTCGTTGTCGCCGCCCACCCCCACCTGGCGCACTCCCGCATCACGCAGACCCTGCTCGACGCGGCCCGCCGCGCCGCCCCGGGCCGCGTCGACGCTCGCGAGCTCTACCGGCGCTACCCCGACTACGTCATCGACACCGCCGCCGAGCAGGCCGCGCTGGCGGCCGCGCAGCTGGTGGTCTGGCTGCACCCGATCCACTGGTATTCGATGCCGCCGCTGATGAAGCTGTGGCTGGACGAGGTCTTTGCCTTCGGCTGGGCCTACGGCCCCGGCGGCCATGCACTGCGCGGCAAGGACCTGTGGCTGGCCGTGTCCACCGGCGGCGCCGAAAAGTCGTACCGGCCGGACGGCCACAACCGCTACTTCTTCGACCACTTCCTGCACCCCTACGAGCAGACGGCGGCGCTCGCCGGCATGCGCTGGCTGCCGCCGCTGACGCTGCACGGCGCGCACCGCGTCGCCGAAGCCGACCTGCAGGCGCACGCCAGCGTCTTCGCCGAACGGCTGCAGAGCTACCCCGACTGGCCGGAACTGGCCGACCTCGAACCCGAGGCCGAATGCGCGGTGCCGGCGGATGAGCGGCCGGTGGATGTCGACTGAAGGAAGAGCGATGCAGGAATCCGATGCCAAGCTCGTTCGCTCGAAGAACGCTCGGCGAGGGCGGGCGCCTTTCGGCCCATCGAAGTCATTCACCGCAGAGGTACGGAGGGCGCGGAGTTTCCGCAGAGAACTTCAAGGACTTCCTCTGCGTTTCCTCTGCGTTCTCCGCCCCTCTGCGGTGAAGGCTGTTCCGGCTGTTCCGGCTGCAACGGGCCGAGTCCTACCCGTCGTCGCACACCAAAGAAACACCTGACATGGAACACGGCACACCCTGGCTGCAAGCCAGCCTGGTCTACCTCGGCGCCGCCGTGCTGGCCGTGCCGCTGGCGCGGCTGCTGGGCCTGGGCTCGATCATCGGCTACCTGGCCGCCGGCATCGCGATCGGGCCTTGGGGGCTGAAACTCGTCACCGACCCGCAGGCGATGCTGGAGTTTGCCGAGTTCGGTGTCGTGCTGATGCTGTTCCTGGTCGGCCTCGAACTGGAGCCGCGCCGGCTGTGGAGCCTGCGTCGGCCGATCTTCGGCTGGGGCAGCCTGCAGCTGTTCGGCTCGGCGGCGCTGATGGTCGGCGTGGCCGTGCTGGCCGGTGTCGACTGGCGCGTCGCGCTGGTCGCCGGGCTCGGCCTGGGCATGTCGTCCACGGCCATCGGCCTGGGCGTGCTGAACGAACGCAACCTGATGAGCACCTCGGCCGGCCAGAGCGTGCTCAGCGTCGCGCTGCTGCAGGACATCGCGGCGATCCCGATCCTGGCCATCGTGCCGCTGCTGGCGCTGCAAGGCGCTGCCGAACACGACGGCAACGGATGGATCGAAGGGGCCAAGGCCTTCGGCGTGATCCTGGCCATCATCTTCGGCGGCCGGCTGCTGCTGCGCCCGGCCTTTCGCTGGATCGCGCGCAGCGAGACGCCGGAGATCTTCACCGCCGCGGCGCTGCTGCTGGTGGTGGCCACCGCGGCGCTGATGCAAAGCGTGGGCTTGTCGATGGCGCTGGGCGCCTTCCTGGCCGGCGTGCTGCTGGCCGAAAGCGAATACCGGCACGAGCTGGAAACCGACATCGAGCCGTTCAAGGGCCTGCTGCTCGGGCTGTTCTTCATCGCCGTCGGCATGAGCATCGACTTTGCCATCGTGATCGCGCACCCGGCGCTGGTGGCGGCCGTCGTGCTCGGCTTCCTGCTCGTGAAGACCGTCGTGCTGTGGGCCATGACGCGGCTGATGCCGGTGCCGCTGGCCGAGCGCCCGGTGTTCGTGATCCTGCTCGCGCAGGGCGGCGAGTTCGGCTTCGTCGTCTTCCAGGCGGCGCTCGGCGCCAAGGTCATCACGGCTGAAACCTCGTCGCTGCTGGTCGCTTCGGTGGCGCTGTCGATGCTGCTGACGCCGCTGCTGCTGGTGGGTGCCGACCGCTGGTGGGCGGCGCACCTGCAGCGCCATGGCAGCCAGAAGACGCTGGACGAAATCAGCGAGACGCAGCACGCGCCGGTGATCATCGCCGGCTTCGGCCGCTACGGGCAGATCGTCGGCCGGCTGCTCAACGCCAACGGCTGGTCGGCCACGGTGCTCGAGCACAGCGTCGACGCGGTCGAGAGCCTGCGCCGCTTCGGCTGGCCCACCTTCTACGGCGACGCGACGCGGCTGGATCTGCTGCGCGTGGCCGGCGCCGACAAGGCGCGCGTGTTCGTGCTGGCCATCGACGACGTCGAACAAAGCGTGCAGGTGGCCAAGCTGGTGACCGAACACTTCCCGCAGCTGACCATCGTGGCGCGCGCGCGCAACGTCGGCCACTACTACCAGCTGCGCCAGCTTGGCGTGACGCTGATCGAACGCGAGACGCTGGACTCGGCGCTGATGAGCGCACGCAGCGTGCTCGAGCTGATGGGCATGCAGCCGCATGCCGCGCGCACGCAGGCCTGGCGCTTCCGCCGCCACAGCATCGAGCTGATGGAGCAGATGGCGCCGCACTTCGCCGACCAGGGCAAGTTCATCGCGCTGGCCAAGCAGGGCCGCGCGCAGCTGGAGGAAACCTGGGCCCGCGAGCGCGCGCAGAACGCGGCCCAGGCCGCGCGCGCCAGCTGGCACGCACCGCATGCCGAAGCGGCCGATGCGGCTAGCGAAGACCGTCCCACAGCAGCTTGAGCCCGGTGAGCAGCATGCCGACGTGGAAGAGCCGGTAGAACAGCACCGGCGAGACCCGTTTCACCAGCCGCACGCCGATCCACACGCCGAGCAGCGCCGCCGGCAGCAGCACCAGCGCCGTCAGCATGTTGCGGCGGTCGATCAGCCCCAGCCACGCGTAAGGCACCCACTTCGACAGGTTCACCGCGGCGAAGAACACCGACATCGTGGCCGCGAAGACGATGGGCTTGAGCTTCAGCGGCAGCACGTAGAAGCCGATCGGCGGGCTGCCGGCGTGGGCGACGAAGCTCGTGAAGCCCGACACGGCGCCGAGCACGAAGCCCAGCCAGCGCGGCGGCGGCGGCGCATCGGCATGCGGTGGAAACAGCACGCGGATGGCCAGGAAGGCCAGCGTCAGGCCGCCGACGAGCCCGGCCACGGCGCGCGCCGGCAGCACGCCGAAAAGCAGCGTGCCGATGCCCACGCCCAGCAGGCCGGCCGGCAGCAGCAGGCGGATCAGCCCCCGGTCGCGCTGCCGCACCAGCGCCGCCAGGCCGACGGCGTCGGACGCCACCAGCAGCGGCAGCATGATGGCCGCTGCCTGCGGCACCGGCACCGACAAGGCGAGCAGCGGCACCGCGAGCGCGCCGAAGCCGGTCGCGAAGCCGCTCTTGGACAGGCCGATCAGCAGTGCCGCAGGGATCGCCGCGGCGTAGAACCAGAGGTCGTCGATCAAACCAGGCTGCAAGCCTCATCGAAACCGAGCCGCGGGCTGCGTGCGAACACCTTGGCCGGGTTGCCGTGGCCGAGCGAGCAGACGAAGTTGGTCTTCACGGTGGTGCCGGCCCAGAAGGCTTCATCGACCTTGGCGGCGTTGAAGCCGCTCATCGGGCCGCAACCCAGGCCCAAGGCGCGCGCCGCCATGATGAGGTAGCCGCCTTGCAGCGACGAATTGCGGAACGCGGTGGCGTCGATCATCGGCTGGTTGCCGACGAACCAGCTGCGCGCGTCGGCGTGCGGAAACAGCTGCGGCAGCCTTTCGTAGAACGCCATGTCCATGCCGACGATGACCGTCACCGGCGCTTCCTGCACCTTGGGTGCGTTGCCCGGGCTCATGCAGGCGACGAGCTTCTCCTTGGCTTCGGCCGAGCGCACGAAGATGAAGCGCGCCGGGCTGCAGTTGGCCGAGGTCGGGCCCCACTTCAGCAGGTCGTAGAGCTGCTGCAGCGTCGCGTCGGCTACGGGCTCGGGCAGCCAGCCGTTCTGCGTGCGGGCTTCGGTGAACAGCTGTTCGGTGGTGACATTCATGGCGGTTCGGGTGGGGGTGCAGTGGAAGACCGACAATTCTCGGATGTTCCAGCCCTCCCAGAACGACGTAAGGCGATTCTTCTGCGCCGCCCATGCCAAGCAGCAAGGCGGCCTGCCGCTCGACGCGATGGAAACCATCGCCGCGCGCTGGATCGCCGAACACCCCGAATACCACGCCGAACTGGCCGATGTCGACGCCGCGCTGGCGGCGGTCTACACGGTCGAAGACGGGCGCACCAACCCGTTCCTGCACCTGTCGATGCACTTGTCGATCGAGGAGCAGTGCAGCATCGACCAGCCGACCGGCATCCGCCAGGCGGTGCGGCTGCTGGCGGCGCGGCGCAGCTCGCTGCACGCCGCGCACCACGAAGTGATGGAGTGCCTGGGCGAGATGATCTGGGCCTCGCAGCGCAGCGGGCTGCCGCCGGACGGCGCCGCCTACATCGAGGCAGTGCGCCGGCGGGCGACGGCCTGAACGGCCATCGCCATCGCCATCGTCACTTGGCGATGGTGATCCAGCCCACCTCGAGCCAGTTGTCGGCGCGGTGCACGACGTTGACGTTGGCGCGCGCCGCCCACGGGATCACCTGGCGGTGCAGCGGAATCACCTCGACCGACTCCTTGAACTCGGTCAGCGCGGCCTTGACCAGCACCTCGCGCTTCTTCGGGTCGGGCTCGACGCTCGACTGCGCTGCCAGCGCGTCGGCCTTGTCGTTCTTCGCGTGGCCGTAGTTGTAGAAGCCGATGCCCTTTTCGCCGAGGTTGTTGCGCAGCACCGGGGTCAGCGTCGGTTCGGCGTCGGTCACGGCGCCGCCCCAGCCGAGCATGTACATGCTGAAGTCGTACTTCTCGAGCTTGGGGAAGTAGGTCGCGCGCGGCATCGCGCTGACCTTCACCCGGACCTTCAACTGGGCCCACATGCCGGCCAGCGCGATGCAGATCTCTTCGTCGTTGATGTAGCGGTTGTTCGGGCAGTCGAGCGTGACCTCGAAGCCGTCGGCGTAACCCGCGTCGGCCATCAGCTTGCGCGCAGCGGCCAGGTCGAACGGCAGGCGCTTCTCGATCTGCGGGTCGTTGTACGAGCCCAGCGGCGACGGCGTCAGGCCGCCGGTCGGGTAGCTCTGGCCGTTCATCAGCTTGGTCTTCATCGTCTCGATGTCGATGGCCTGGTACAGCGCGCGGCGCACGCGCACGTCCTTGAACGGGTTCTTGCCCTTCACGCTGCTGTACAGCAGCTCGTCGCGGCCCTGGTCCATGCCGATGAAGACGATCCGGTTCTCGGGGCCGTCGACGATCTTCACGCCGGCGGTGTTGCGCAGCCGCGCCACGTCGCGCGGGGCCGGGTCGAGCACGAAGTCGATCTCGCCCGAGACCAGCGCGGCCAGCCGGGTGGCGTCGTTGCTGATCGGCGTGTAGACGATGTCCTGCACGTTGCCTTCGAACTTGCCCCACCAGTTGGGGTTGCGCTTGTAGGTGGTCTTGATGGCCGGTGCGCGGCTGACCAGCATGTAGGGGCCGGTGCCGTTGGCGTTGAACGACGCGAAGCTCTCTTCCTTGTTCTTGAAGTCCAGCGGCTTGGTGACCTTGTTCTTCTCCGACCAGCTCTTGCTCATGATCCACAGCGGCGCGGCCATGTGCTCGAGGAAGATCGGGTTCGGCGCCGCCAGCTGGAACTCGACCGTCAGGTCGTCGATCTTCTTCGGCGTGCCCACCGCGGTGGCGTAGTTGTTGATCTGCGACGTCGGCTGCTGGCCGCGGACGATCGAGAACACCACGTCGTCGGCGGTGAACGGCGTGCCGTCGTGGAACTTGACGTTCGGCCGCAGCTTGAAGCGCCAGGTCAGCGGGCCGGTCTGCTGCCAGCTCAAGGCCAGCGCCGGCACCAGGCCGAGGCTCCTGTCGCGCGCGATCAGGCCTTCGTAGACCTGGCCGTTCATCATGTTGGTCATGGACTCGTTCTGCGAGTGCGGGTCCATGGTCTGCGGGTCGCCCTGGCTGGCCCAGCGCAGCGTCTGCGCGCCGGCAGCACCGGTGGCCAGCAAGGCCACCAGCGCGGTGGTGGTGATCAAGGATTTCATCGCGGCTCCTGCCTCTGCCTAAGGGAATGGAATGCGATGAGTGTAGGCAAGCCCCGTGCCGGGGCCGCGGCGGGGAAACCCGATCCGGCGCGGCGGGCTGCTGCCGGCTACCTGGATGCGCGGCGCAGGTCGGGGTCGATCCAGAGGTCGTCCATCTGCGTGAAGCCCCAGCGCTCGGGTGGCTCGCGGCCGACGATGCGGTCGTGGGTCTGCGCCGTGGCCAGGCACAGCCGGATCGGCACGATCGGCATGTTCGACTTGGTCGAAAAGAACAGCTTGAGCACCGGCGCCGCCGGCTTGCCGGCGTTCTGCTCGACCACCACCGCCAGCCGGCCGGACTCCATGCGCACCAGCGAGCCGGTGGGATAGATGCCGATGCTGCGAACGAAGGCGGCAAAGATCTTGTCGTCGAAGTGGCCCTTCCACGACGCCATGCGCGTGATCGACTCGGCCGGATCCCAGCCGGACTTGTACGGCCGGTTCGACGTGATCGCGTCGTAGACATCGCAGACGGCGCCCATGCGCGCGAGCCGGCTGATCTGCTCGCCGGCCAGGGCATGCGGGTAGCCGCTGCCGTCCATCTTCTCGTGGTGGTGCAGGCAGACCTCGAGCGCCGATTCGCCGGCGCCGCGGCCTTCGAGCAGCAGCCCGTGGCCGCGCGCCGGGTGCGACTTGATGAGGTCGAACTCCAGGTCGGTGAGCTTGCCAGGCTTGTTCAGCACCGCCAGCGGCATCAAGGCCTTGCCGATGTCGTGCAGCAGCCCGGCCAGGCCGGCCTGGCGGCAGGCCTCTTCATCCAGGCCGAGCTGGCGGCCGAGCGAGACCATCAGCGCGCACACCGCCACCGAATGCATGTAGCTGTAGTCGTCGGCGGTCTTCAGCCGCGCCAGGCTGACCAGCGCACCGGGGTTGCGGTACACCGAGTCGGAAATCTGCGCCACCAGCGGCAGGCACTGTTCGGCGTCGACGGCGCGCCCGAGCCGGGCATCGTTGAACATCGACGACACCGCCTGGCGGCCGCGTTTGACGACCGCGGCTGCCTGGTGCAGTTCTTCGCTCATCGACGCGGCCGTGCGCGGCGCCGGGGCGGCGACCGGCGGCGGCGATGCCACGGTCGGCGGCGGTTGGACTGCGGCGGGCGCGGCCGCGACATCGAGGCCCCGCGCATCGTCGATCCAGCATTCGCGCACGCCGCTGGCGAGCACCTTCTTCAGATCGGCGGTGTCTTCGATGACGAAACGCGTCCGCCAGAACGGGTGGTCGATCCAGGCGCCTTCGAAGGCATGCAGGTGCATGCCCAGCCGCAACTGTTGGACGTCGATCTTCTTGAGCATGGCCTGTCGGTCGCCGGAACAGCGGGCACGCGCACTGCGCGCCCGTGCGGACCTTTTCGACGACCCGGCACCCGACTTGAGGCGGCCCGGGGCACGCCCGGTCAGGCCTGACGCGATGGGGCCGTCAAAGCCCCATTACGTCACACTGCGTCACATCCGCAGCCGGGCAGGCACTAGCGGAAGCGCGACTCCGGCACCGTGCGCACGTCGCCCGGCAGCGTGGTGATGTAGTCGGCAATGGCCTTCAGCTCGCTGTGCTTGAACTGCTTGACCTGGCCGCTCATGACGGCGTTGCCACGGCCGACCTGCGGGTTGCCTTCGGTGCCGTAGGCCTTCAGCGCCACGTACAGGTAGTCGCCGTGCTGGCCGGCGAGCTTGGGGTAGGCGCCGTCGATCGGCTTGTTGAAGTTGGCGCCGTGGCAGGCCGCGCAGCCGCCCTTGGCCAGCAGCGCGGCGACCTCGGTCGACGGTGCCGGCGGCGCGGCGTCGGCGACGGTCTTCACCGACGAAGCGCCGTGGCTTTCGTAGAACGCGCCCAGGTCGGCCATGTCCTGCTCGGTCAGCGAGCCGGCGATGGCGTCCATGGTCGGGTGCTTGCGCTCGCCCTTCTTGTAGGCGGTGAGCGCGGCGACGATGTACTTGGCGTTCTGGCCCGAGATCTTCGGCACCTTGTGCACCTGCGGAAAACTCGCCTGGTAGCCGATGATGCCGTGGCAGCCGATGCACATGGCGGCCTTCTTCTGGCCGGCGGCAGGGTCCTGGGCATGGGCCGTGGACAGGGAGCCAGCTGTTCCAACAAGGGCAGCCAGCAGCAGGTGAATCGCTTTGGTCATCATCGGGCACGGTGAGAAGACGGCGAATTATAGGGGCCCCTTATACTGATCCGATCCCCTTCGCCGCCGCCGCTACCGCCATGAAATTCCAGGGCTCCGACAACTACGTCGCCACGCAGGATCTGATGCTGGCGGTGAACGCGTCGGTGACGCTGAAGCGCCCGCTGCTGGTCAAGGGCGAGCCCGGCACCGGCAAGACGATGCTCGCCGAAGAGGTGGCCACGGCGCTGAACGTGCCGCTGCTGCAGTGGCACATCAAGAGCACCACCAAGGCGCAGCAAGGCCTGTACGAATACGACGCGGTGAGCCGGCTGCGCGACAGCCAGCTGGGGGACGAGAAGGTCAAGGACATTCACAACTACATCGTCAAGGGCGTGTTGTGGCAGGCCTTCACCGCCGAGCAGCCCGTGGCGCTGCTGATCGACGAGATCGACAAGGCCGACATCGAGTTCCCGAACGACCTGCTGCGCGAACTCGACCGCATGGAGTTCTACGTCTACGAGACGCGCGAGCTCGTGAAGGCGAAGCACCGGCCGCTGGTGTTCATCACGTCGAACAACGAGAAGGAGCTGCCCGACGCCTTCCTGCGCCGCTGCTTCTTCCACTACATCAAGTTTCCCGACGCGGACACGATGCAGAAGATCGTCGACGTGCACTTCCCGAACCTGAAGAAGGAGTTGCTCGGCGCGGCGATGAAGACCTTCTACGACGTGCGCAACCTGCCCGGCCTGAAGAAGAAGCCGTCGACCAGCGAACTGCTCGACTGGCTGAAGCTGCTGGTGGCCGAGGACATCCCGCTCGAAGCGCTGCAGAGCAAGGACGAGAAGGTCGCCGTGCCGCCGCTGGTGGGCGCGCTGCTGAAGAACGAACAGGACGTGACGCTGTTCGAGAAGCTGGTATTCATGCAAAGGCACAACCGCTGATGAAGCCCGTTGTCGGGGTCACGCTGGAGCGCGGCCCGGTGAGACTGGTGCCGCTGACGCTGGAACACGAGGCCGGGCTGGCCGAAGCGGCTGCCGACGGCGAACTGTGGAACCTGCGCGTCACGTCGGTGCCCGAGCCCGGCCAGACGCGCACCTACATCGAAGCCGCGTTGCGCATGCGTGCCGATGGCAATCGGCTGGCGTTCGCCGTGCTCGACAGCGCCACCGGGCAGGTGATCGGCAGCTCCAGCTACCACGACATCGTGCCGGCCGTCGAGCGCATCGAGATCGGCTACACCTGGTACGCCAAGCGCTACCAGCGCAGCGCCGTCAACACCACGGCGAAGTGGCTGCTGCTGCAGCATGCCTTCGAGACCCTGGGTGCGCAGCTCGTCGGCTGGCGCACCGACAACTACAACTACGCCAGCCAGCGCGCCATCGAGCGCCTGGGTGCGCGCAAGGACGGCGTGCTGCGCCACCACGGGCTGCGCCGCGACGGCACGGTGCGCGACACCGTGATGTATAGCCTGGCCGCCGGCGAATGGCCGGAGGTCAAGGCCCACCTCGAACACCAGCTGATGCGCCCGCGCTGAGAAAAAAATGGCGACCCAGAAGAAACCGGTCACGGTCGAAGAACTGTGGCAGATGGAACGCATCGGCCACCCCAGCCTGTCGCCCGACGGCGCACAGGCGGTGGCCGCCGTCACGCGCTATTCGATGGACGACAACAAGTCGGCCAGCAGCCTGTGGCTGCTGTCGACGCTGGGCGGCACGCCGCGCGCGCTGACGCACTGCGGCGACAAGGACGGCCAGCCGCAGTGGAGCCCGCGCGGCGACCTGATCGCCTTCGTCGCCAAGCGCGAACAGCAAGGCGGCAAGGACGACACAGCTCAGCTCTACGTCATCGCGCCTGACGGCGGCGAAGCCCGGCGTGCCGCGACGGTGGCCACCGGCGTCGAAGCCTTCCGCTGGTTCCCTGACGGCCGCCGGCTGGCCTTCGTCTCCTGGGTCTGGCCGGCGCTGAAGGGCGACAAGGCGCAGGCCAAGCAGGCCAAGGCCTTCAAGGATCGCAAGGAGACCGGCTACGCCACCAGCGAAGCGCAGTACCGTTTCTGGGACCACCAGGTGCCGATGGAGCGTGTCGCGCACCTGCACGTGCTGGAACTCGGCAAGGACGGCGCGCCGGGCAAGGCACGCGACCTGTTCGAAGGCTCGGCCTACGAGCTGAGCCGCGCCGACCCCGGCGAGGACTGCTTCGACATCTCGCCCGACGGCCGGCGCATCGTCTTCGCGTTCGACCCGGCGGCCGAGAAGCGCGTCGGCAACTGCTTCGCGCTGGCCGAGATCGACCTGAAGAGCGGCCGCATCGGCGTCATCGCGCAAGACGCTGCCTGGGACTTCGGCGCGCCACGCTACAGCCCCGACGGCGAGACGATCGCCTTCGTCGCCAGCCACCAGGGCCGCAAGCACACGATGCCGGCGCAGCTGGCCATCTGGCAGCGCGATGGCGGCGACACAAGGCCCCCAGGGCGCTCCGCGCCCGCCCCCCGAGGGGGTACTCGCCCTTGGGACGGCCCGGCGGGCTCGTGGGAAGTCGTCAGCGCCGAGTGGGACCACGAAGTCCACACCCCGCTGCTGTGGGAAGACGACGGCCAGGCACTGCTGCTGCGCGCCGAGCAGAAGGGCCGCACCCATCTGTGGCGCTTCGACCTGCCCGACCGCCGCGCCGAAGTGGTGGTCGAAGGCGGCTGGGTGCAGGCCTTCGCCAAACGCGCCGGCACGCTGGTGACGCTGGCCGACAGCGCCGCGCACCCGGCGCGGCTGCGGGCCCACGCACCGGGCGAAGCGCCGAGCCGCATCGAAAGCTTCAATGACAAGCTGCTGGCCGGCCTGGCCAGCGGCCGCAGCGAAGAAGTCTGGGTCCAGGGCGCGCTGGGCGACGACGTGCAGATGTGGCTGACCTACCCGCCCGGCTTCGACGCGAAGAAGAAGTACCCGGTGATGCACGTCATCCACGGCGGCCCGCACACCGCCGCCGGCGATACCTGGCACTACCGCTGGAACTCGCAGGCTTTCGCGGCGCAGGGCTACGTCGTGGCCGCCGTCAACTACCACGGCTCGTCGAGCTTCGGCTACGCCTTCCTCGACAGCATCACGCACCGCTGGGGCGAACTCGAGCTGCAGGACGTGGAAGCCGGCACCGACTGGCTGCTGAAGAAGCCCTGGGTCGACAAGCGCCGCATCTTCGCCACCGGCGGCAGCTACGGCGGCTTCATGGTGGCGTGGATGAACGGCCACGTGAAGCCGGGGCGCTACGCCGCCTACATCTGCCACGCCGGCTGCTTCGACTGGACGGCCATGTTCGCCGACGACGCCTACACCTGGCATGCCAAGGAACTGGGCGCCTGGTACTGGGACAGGCCGGCGCTGATCGCGGCGCAAAGCCCGCACACTTTCGCCGGCGCGATGGCGACGCCGACGCTGGTGATCCACGGCGCGCTCGACTACCGCGTGCCCGATGCGCAAGGCCTGGCCTACTACAACACGCTGAAAGCGCGCAAGGTCGACGCGCGGCTGCTCTGGTTCCCCGACGAGAACCACTGGGTGCTGAAGCCGCGCAACAGCCGGCAGTGGTACGGCGAATTCTTCGGCTGGCTGAAGCGCCACGACCCGGGCCCGAAGAAGGCAACGAAGGGCTGAAGCACGGTGCCGCCACGGCGGCCATCCCCAATCAAGGGGGTGCAGCGGCGGCCCTTGCGCCGCGACACTCCGGGCGCGTTTTTTCAAACCCCGGAGGAGACCCATGAAGACCATCACCATCCTCGCCGCCTTGCTGGCGGCGGGCTCGGCGCACGCGCTGGAGCCGTTCCGCGTCTATGACAACTTCAGCAGCACGCCGGTCAACCCGGCGCTGTGGACCGGCGGCGAACGCGTGCTGACGACCAAGGGCGGCGCGCTGAACCTGATGCAGCGCAGCTGGGGCCTGGCTACGGCCGACAGCGGCCTGAGCTTCGTCAACTTCAACGAGAACGTCACCGACCCGGCCGCCGTGACCGCACTGCGCGCGAAGATCACCGTCAACGCGCTCGAGGTCAACGCCTGCCCCAGCAGCCCCGCGGTGGGGCAGTCGCGCGCGCGCATCATCGGCGGCTTCTTCAACAGCGGCACGCCGACGCCGGGCTCGCAGCTCGGCGACGTCATCGCCCAGGTGCGGCTGACGCGCTTGTCGAATTCAGCCGACGCGGCCGGCGTGCTGCGCGTGCAAGGCCTGGCTTCGCTGTGCACGTCGGCCGACTGCAACAACGCCAGCGTGATCGGCAACATCGTCGACCTGGGCACCGTCAACGTCGGCCAGGCCACCACCGTGCAGATGCAATGGGACCAGCCGGCGAAGAGCTTCCTGTTCGCGCGTGACAACGGCGCCTTCAGCGGCTCGGTGGCCTACACGCAGAGCGACGCCAGCCCGCCCGGCTTGGCTTTCAAGCAGCTGTCGACGCGGCTGGACCTGGCGTCCTGCCTGAGCGCGCCGCGCGTGCCGGGTTCGGTCGACGCGAGCTTCGACAACATCGCGGTCAACAAGTCTGCCGCACCCTGATGTGAGCTAAAGCGGCAGCGCCGCGACCACCCGGTTGCGGCCTTCGCGCTTGGCCCGGTAGAGCGCGGCGTCGGCACGGGCGAGCGCGTCGTCGCTGCTCTCCGCGGCGGCGTCGACGAGCGCGACGCCGATGCTCACCGTCAGCGGCTGCGACGCCGCCACGGCCGCGCAGACGCGCTGCGCCAGCGCTTCGGCGCCGGCCCCGTCGCAGCCCGGCAGCAGCAGGCAGAACTCTTCGCCACCGAGGCGGCCGACGCTGTCGCCGACGCGCACGCCGGCAGCGAGCTGGCGAGCAACCTGCTGCAGCGCTGCGTCGCCGGCGGCATGGCCTTGTTCGTCGTTGATGCGCTTGAAGTGGTCGATGTCGACCATCAGCAGCCCGTAGTGCGCGCCGCTGCGCACGGCGCGGCGGTGCACGCCGTCCAGCGCGGCCATGAAACCGCGCCGGTTGGCCACGCCGGTGAGCGGGTCGAGCTGGGTCTGCGCCACCAGGTGTTGCAGCACGCGCCCGAGCACCAGCTGGATCTGCGCCAGGTTGAAGATCCCGGCCACGAAGAACAGCGCGATGGCCAGCGTCGTGTTCAGTGCGGCCGGCGCGTCCACAGCGCCATCCGCTGGCGCCAGCGCCGTCAGCCCGGCATAGCCCAGCAGCACCGCCGCGGCCAGCCCGGCCAGCGCCGCCACCATGCCGGTGAAGAAACGCGTGCGCCGGCGTCCGTTGAGCCAGAACGTCCAGCCGAGCGCGGCGCAGGTACCGCCGATCAGCAGCGACACGCCGGCCACGCGCGGCCGGCGGCCGCTGTCGAGCGCCAGGCTCAGACCCAGCAGCAACAGCGTCGCCGCGACGACCGCCAGGTACAGCCGGTCCGGCAGCGGCTGGCGGAAGAAGCACAGCACGCCGCGGTGCACGACCAGCGCCGCGCCGATGTAGAGCAGGTCGGCCAGCGCCGGCCGCCAGGCCCCCGGCCAGCCGGGCACGAACTGCAGCGCCAGTGCCAGCGCCACTGCAGCCCAGAAGGCGGCAAAATGCCCTTCCGGGCCCGCGGCCCGGTGCTGCATCGCAGCCGTCATCGCCCAGCCTGCGGCATGCACCAGAAACTGGGCCGCCATCAGGCCGACGAGCAGCGCCACACCCTGTGCCGGGTTGTCCGCCATGCCACCCTCCTGCCGCGACTGTGCCGCGCAGGCGGGCAATGAGCAAGGGCCTAGATCAGCGCCGGGGTCGAGGGCTCTGGCTCCGCAGGCTCTGCGGCCTCGGCCAGCACGACGCGGTCGCGGCCGCCGGCCTTGGCGCGTAGCAGTGCGTCGTCGGCGCGGTTCAGCACGGCCTGCGGCGAGACATCGCCGTCGCCGGCCAGCGCGACGCCGACGCTCACGGTCAGCGGCGCGTCGAGCTGCGGCCAGGCGGCTTCGCGCACCAGGCGGCACAGGCGCTCGGCGGCCTGGCGCGCGCCGGCCATGTCGCAGCGCGGCAGCAGCAGGCAGAACTCTTCGCCGCCCAGCCGCGCCACGGTGTCGACATCGCGCGCCACGTCGCGCAGCAGCGCGCTCAGACGCACCAGCACGGCGTCGCCGGTGGCATGGCCGTGGCGGTCGTTGATGGCCTTGAAGCGGTCGACGTCCACCGCCAGCAGCGCGTAGTGCTCGCGGTAGCGCTGCTGCCGCGCCGCCTCGCGCGTCAGCCGCGGCGCCAGGCCGCGGCGGTTGAACAGGCCGGTCAGCGGGTCGCGGATCGACAAGTGGTGCAGCCGCCGCACCAGCCGGTTGGCCACCAGGTAGGCCAGCACCATGTTCAGCAGCAGGCCGACCAGCATGTACGCGACGACGACACCGCCGTTGAAGGTGTTGGCTTCGTCGATCGGCCGCGCCGCGATGTCCGGCCGCACCGCGCCGACCAGCACGCGCAGCGCATAGACGGCACCCAGCAGCGCCAGCGGTGCCGCCACCACGCGCGCCGCGCCATGGTCGCCGACGGCGCGCAGCGCCTGGTGGCCCTCCCAGGCGCAGCGCAGCAGCGTCCAGGCGACCAGCGCCGAGGTCGCCATCACGGCGAAACGGGCGTGCGCCGGGTTGGCGACGAAGGCGCCGAGCGAAACCACCACGCCGGCCAGCAGCAGCATCGCCTCGCGGTCGGTGGTGCGCAGGCGCAGGAAGATCTGCACGCCGCGGCGCATGGCCAGGAACGAGGTCATCGCCAGCACGTTGGCCAGCACGATGGTCACCAGATCGGGCCAGACGCCGCGCTTGACGATCATGGCCAGCGCCAGCGCGCTGCCCAGCGTGGCCGCCACCCAGTGGCCGGCTGCGCGACGCGACAGCCCCAGCAGCGAACCCGCCACCCACCAGCCGACGGCGAACAGCCCCTGTTGCAGCGCGATGATCGTCAACACCAGATTCATGGATACAAAGCGGCAACGAGTGCGGGGCAGTATGCCAGGGCGGCCCCGCGCCAAGCGGCGACAATAGGCCGCTGCCACTTTCGCCCCGACACGACGAGGTCGCGATGCTGATCAACTTCTTCTACACGCTGCGCGCAGCCAAGCTGCCGGTGTCCGTCAAGGAGTACCTGGTACTGCTGGAGGCGCTGCAGGCCGAAGTCATCGGCCCGTCGGTCGACGACTTCTACTACCTGGCGCGCACCACGCTGGTCAAGGACGAAGCCCACTTCGACAAGTTCGACCGCGCTTTCGGCGCCTACTTCAAGGGCGTGGAACTGCTCACCGACTTCACGCAGGACGTGCCACTGGACTGGCTGCGCAAGACGCTGGAGCTCGAACTCAGCGCCGAGGAGAAGGCGGCCATCGAGAAGATGGGCTGGGACGAGCTGATGGAAACGCTGAAGAAGCGCTTCGAGGAACAGAAAGAGCGCCACGAAGGCGGCAACCGCATGATAGGCACCGGCGGCACCAGCCCGTTCGGCGCCTACGGCTACAACCCGCAAGGCATCCGCATCGGCCAGGACAAGGGCCGCAACAAGAGTGCGGTGAAGGTCTGGGACCAGCGTTCGTACAAGGACTACGACGACACGAAGGAACTCGGCACGCGCAACATCAAGGTCGCGCTGCGCCGGCTGCGGCGCTTCGCGCGCGAAGGCGCCGAAGACCAGCTCGACCTCGACGACACCATCCACTGCACGGCGGCCAACGCCGGCATGCTGGACATCAAGATGGTGCCCGAGCGGCACAACAAGGTGAAAGTGCTGTTGCTGATGGATGTCGGCGGCACGATGGACGAACACATCCATCGCGTCGAAGAACTCTTCAGCGCCACCAAGACCGAGTTCAAGCACCTCGAGTTCTATTACTTCCACAACTGCGTCTACGACTTCATGTGGAAGAACAACCGGCGCCGCTTCAGCGAGAAGTTCGCCACCTGGGACCTGATCCGCAAGTACAACAAGGACTACAAGCTGATCTTCGTCGGCGACGCCACGATGAGCCCGTACGAGATCCTGCAGCCCGGCGGCAGCGTCGAATACAACAACGAAGAGCCGGGCGCTGAATGGCTGCAGCGGCTGACGCACGCCTTCCCCAAGTTCGCCTGGATCAACCCCGAGCCGCAAGGCGTGTGGCAGTACCGGCAGAGCATCTCCATCGTGCAGCAGCTGATGAACCAGCGCATGTTCCCGCTCACGCTGCCAGGCCTCGAAGGTGCGATGCGGCTGCTGAGCAAATGAGACTCCGCTGGGTTGCTGCGCTGGCGTTGCTGTGGCTCGCCGGCTGCGCCGCCGTGCAGGGGCCGACGTCGACCTCCGCGCCGGCGGCCGAAGCCGGTGGCGCCACGCCGGCCGCGCCGAGCGCCGCCGCGTCCACCCACCTGGACGTGGTGGCGCCGCCCGAGCTGCGGACCCTGCTGCTGCGCTACCTGGACCTGGCGCGCTTCGGCACGCTGGCCGGCGGCGACCCGATCGACGACACCGAGTGGTCGCGCATGATCGACGCCGCGCCGGTGCAGGTGCGCGAGCTGCTGCAGACCGAGGGCTACTTCGAGCCGCACGTCAAGCTGACGCGCGAGCCCGGCGCCGACAACGAGCCGCGCCATGTGCGGCTGGAACTCGAACCCGGCCCGCGCACGCGCGTCTCGCGCGTGACGCTGGAAGTCGAAGGCGACCTCGGCCACGCCGCCGAGGCCGGCGACGACTACGCGAAGAACGTGCTCGCCGAGGTGCGCAAGGCCTGGGCGCTGCCGGCCGGCACGCCGTTCCGCAACCCGGCCTGGAGCGACGCCAAGGCGGCGGCACTGGCCAAGCTGCGCGCCGCCGGCTACGCCACCGCCAGCTGGAACGGCACCGGCGCCGAGATCGACGCCGCCAGCCACGAAGCGCGGCTGTTCCTGGTGGCCGAGAGCGGGCCGCTGTTCCGCTACGGCGACCTGCAGGTCGAAGGCCTGGTGACGCAGGACCTGGAAACCGTGCGCCACCTGGCCAACTTCCCGGTCGGCACGCCGATCAGCGAATCGCTGATGCTCGACTACCAGGAGCGGCTGCAGAAGTCGGGCCTGTTCGACAGCGTCACCGTCACGCTCGAACCCGACCCCGAAAAGGCCGGCACGTCGAAGATCCTCGTGCACCTGCGCGAGGCGCCGCTGCAGGTCTACACCTTTGGCGTCGGCATCAGCGCCAACACCGGGCCGCGGGCCTCGGCCGAGCACATCTACCGGCGTGTCTTCGGCTACCCGCTGACGGCGCGCAACAAGGTCCAGTGGGGCCGCCTGGAACAGGTCTGGAACGGCGAGATCAGCACCCACCCGGGCGAAGGCATGTACCGCAACCTGGTCGGCGGCTCGGTCGACCGGCTCGAGTCCGACTCCGACATCGTGCTGTCGCAAAGCCTGCGCGTCGGCCGCACGCAGGACACGCAGCGCATCGAGCGCCTGTACTACATGGAGGCCGAGCGCTCGGCGCGCACCACGCTCACCGACCCCAGCACCCATACCAACACGCTGGCGCTGTCCCTCAACTACCACGGCGTCTGGCGCCAGCTCGACAGCGTGGTGCTGCCGACCGAAGGCTTCTCGCTGTCGCTGCAAGGCGGCATCGGGCGCTCGCACGGCACGGATGCCGAACCCGGCCCGTTCTCGCGCCTGTACGGCCGCTTCACCGGCTACCTGCCGATCGGCCGCAGCTGGTACGGGCAGGCGCGCATCGAGCTCGGCCAGGTGGTGAAGAAGGACGCGGTGGCGGTGCCCGAATCGCAACTCTTCCGCGCCGGCGGCGACGACTCCGTGCGCGGCTACAGCTACCGCAGCCTGGGCCCCATCGTCGACGGCGCCGTCGCCGGCGGCACCTCGCTGATCACCACCAGCGTCGAGCTGGCGCGGCCGATCAGCGCGGCGATGCCGTCGTTGTGGGGCGCCGTGTTCATCGACGCCGGCAACGCGCAGAACGGCTTCGACCACATGCACCTCGCCTTGGGCACCGGCGTCGGCGTCCGCTGGCGCAGCCCGGTCGGCCCGCTGAAGCTCGACTGGGCCTGGGGCCGCGACGTGCACCAGGGCCGGCTGCACTTCAGCGTCGGTATCGCGTTCTAAGCTTCAATGGACGCCCAGCCGAAGCCGATCAAGACCGCGCTGCAGCTGCTGTGGCCGGTGGCGCTGGTGCTGTTTCTGCTGGCGCTGCTGCTCGGCGCCGCGGCCGGCGGCGCGGTCTGGCTGCTGCGCAGCGAAGACGGCACACGCTGGCTGCTGGCGCAGCTGCCCGGGGTCGAAGCCACGGGCGTGCACGGCGCGCTGCTCAGCGAGCGCTTCGAAGCCGACAAGCTGCGCATCACGTGGTCCGGCGGCAAGGCTTCGGTGACGATCACCGGGCTGCAGGGGGACGGCCTGGTGTGGGCCTGGCGGCCGCAGTCACAGGCGCAGTCACGGGCGCAGCCGCAGGCCTGGGTCGGCCTGGATGCAGCGCACCTGTCGGCGCGCGAGGTCGTTGTCGACAGCGGCCCGGCGTCGGGCAAACCGCTGATGCTGCCGGCTTCGCTGGCGCTGCCGGTGCGCGTGACGGTGGCCGAGCTGCGCATCGAGACGCTGCAGGTCGACACGTTTGCAGCGATGCGCCGCGTCGGCGCGAAAGTGGCGCTCGGCGCCGGCGACGGCCACGCCGTCGAGCAGCTCCAGCTCGAATGGGACCGGCTGCTCGTGCACGGCCAGGCGCGCATCGCGGCGGCGAAGCCGTTCGCGCTGGCGGCGCAGTTCGACCTGGCACCGCTGCCGCCGGGCGAAGCCTTCGCCGCCACGCTGCGCGCCGCCGGCCCGCTGGAGCGGCTGGAGCTGGCTGGCAGCCTGCGCGGCACGGCGCGCGCCGGCCACGCCGCGCCCAGCGCCGACCTGAAGGCGACGCTGCAGCCCTTCGCGCCGTGGCCGCTGGCGGCCTTGAGCGCGCAGACCCAGGCGCTGGACCTCGCCGCGCTGGCCAGCAGCGCGCCCGAGACGCGCCTGTCGGGGCAGGTGCAGGTGCAGAGCCAGTCGCTGCAGGCGCCGATCGGCGCGACGATCCAGCTCGACAACGCCCTGCCCGGGCGCTGGGACGAACACCGCCTGCCGCTGCGCCGGCTGGTGCTGGAGCTGCAGACCAACGCCGCCCACCGCGAACAGGTCGACCTGCGCGAATTCGACCTCGTGCTCGGCAGCGGCGCGCGCGCCGCCGGGCGCTGGCACGGCCGCGGCCAATGGTTGTCGCATGTACTCGAACTCGACAGCACGCTCAGCGAGCTGCAGCCGCAGTTCCTGGACGGCCGCGCGCCGGCGATGATGCTGTCAGGCCCCTTCGCCGTGACGCTGCGCGGCCTGCCGTCGCCGAACCCGTCGGCCACGACGGCGCCGCCGCCGCTGGCCATCGACGTGCGCTCCACGCTCGACGGCCGCCTGGACGCGGCGCCGCAGCCGGTGCATGTGGTGCTGGAAGCCAGCGCCGACGAACAGCATGTCGAGCTGCGCCAGCTGCGCGCGCAGGCCGGCGCGGCGCTGGCGCAGGCCAAGGCCAGCGCGCAGCGCAACGCGGCCGGCGCCTGGCAGCTCAGCACCGCCGGCAGCCTGACCGACTTCGACCCGCTGCCGTGGTGGCCCGGCGAAGCCGGGTCGGCCTGGCGCCAGGGGCCGCACCGGCTGTCGGGGCTGTGGCAGCTCGACCTGCGGCTGCCGGCCGCGGCGCGCACCCTGGCGCCGCTGGCGCTGCTGCAAAGCCTGTCCGGCAGCGGCAAGCTGAACGTCAGCGAGTCGGTGCTGGCCGGCGTGCCGCTGGCGCTGGAGCTGGCGCTGGGCCAGCTGCCGGCCAGCGACGGGCCGCCGAGCAGCCTGCACGGCGAGCTGCACCTGGGCAGCAACAAGCTCACGATCGACGGTCGCGCCGACCCGGCCGGCACCGGCAGCAGCGACCGCTGGAAGTTCGACCTCGACGCCGGCACGCTGGCCACGCTGGCGCCGCTGCTGCGGCTGGATCCGGCGCTGGCCGCCTGGGCGCCGCGCGGCGGCAGCGCCAGCGCCAGCGTCACGGCCCAAGGCCGCTGGCCGCAGCTGCGCACCGAAGGCCAGGCCACGCTGCTGCAGCTGCAGGCCGGCGAGCTGACAGTCGCCAAAGGCAGCGCCAGCTGGCACCTGGCAACCGGCGGCGAAGAGCAGCAACCGCTGGAGATGCAGGCCGAAGTCAGCGGCATGCGCCTGGGCAAGCAGCGCGCCGAACTGCTGCGCGCCGAGCTGCACGGCACCTGGCACGAGCACAAGCTGCTCGTCACCGGCGCGCTGCCGCTGGCGCCGCCGCCGGTCGTGGAGCAGCTGCTCGGCGTGCGTGCCTTGTCGGGCACGCGCGCGCAGCTGCAGGCCGAAGGGCAATGGCAGCCGGCCAGCGCCGGCGGCGGCCGCTGGCGCGGGCACATCGCGCGGCTGGCGGTCGGCGCCTGGGACGGCGGCGCGCTGGGCGCGCCGAGCGCCGATTCGGCGGCCAACTGGGCCGCCAACTGGGCCGACGCACGCGACCTCAGCGCCGAACTGCAGTTCGACACGCACGGCAGCCTGGTCCGCGTGCAGGCCGCGCCGGGCCGGCTGAAACTGGCCGATGCGGTGTCGCTGCGCTGGGACGAGGTCATCGTCGACCTGCAAGGCGCGGCCGAGAACATCGAGCTGCGCGCCGACATCGACACCTTCGCCGTGGCGCCGCTGCTGGCGCGCATGCAGCCGGGCATGGGCTGGGCCGGCGACCTGAAACTGGCGGCCAGCGTGAAGGTGCGCGCCGCCGAACGTTTCGACGCCGACATCGTGTTCGAACGCCGCGACGGCGACCTGCACATCACCGACGAGGGCGGCACCCAGCTGCTCGGCCTGACCGACCTGCGCGTGGCGCTGGCCGCGCACGACGGCCAGTGGGTCTTCACACAAGCGCTGGCCGGCCGCACGATCGGCGAGATGACCGGCGCCGTCAGCGTGAAGACGACGCCACAGCGGCGCTGGCCGACGGCCGACTCGCCGCTGGACGGCGTGATCGAGGCGCACGTCGCCAACCTCGGCGTCTGGGGCACCTGGGTGCCGCCGGGCTGGCGCCTGGCCGGCGAGCTGCGCACCAGCGCCACCATCGGCGGCCGCTTCGGCGCGCCCGAATACACCGGCAGCGTGCGCGGCAACGACATCGGCGTGCGCAACCTGCTGCAAGGCGTGAACATCAGCCAGGGTACGGTGGCGATCCAGCTCAACGGCGCGGCGGCAAAGATCGAACACTTCACGCTGAAGGGCGGCGACGGCACGCTGAACCTCAGCGGCGGCGCCGAGTTCGGCGCCACGCCGAACGCCAAGCTGCACCTGGTGGCCGAACGTTTCCGCGTGCTCGGCCGCATCGACCGCCAGCTCAGCGCCAGCGGCAGCGCCGACCTGGCCTTGCAGGCCGACCAGGTCAAGCTCGACGGCAAGTTCAAGGTCGACGAAGGCCTGTTCGACACCACCCGCGGCGACGCGCCGGGGCTGGACGACGACGTCACCGTGCACCGCGCCGGCGACGTCGAAAAACCCACCGAAGCCGCGGCCGCGCCGAAGCCGCGGCGCAACGTGGTGGTGGCGGTCGACGTCGACCTGGGCGAGAAGCTGCGCGTGCGCGGCCGCGGCCTGGACACCGCCCTGCGCGGGCAGCTGCGCATCACAACGCCGGGCGGGCGGCTGGCGATCCAGGGCACCGTCAGCACCGAACAAGGCACCTACCAGGCCTACGGCCAGAAGCTCGAGATCGACCGCGGCATCGTCGCCTTCAGCGGCTCGGCCGACAACCCGCGGCTGGACATCCTGGCGCTGCGCCAGAACACCGACACCCGCGTCGGCGTGGCGATCAGCGGCAACCTGCTGACGCCGCGCGTGCGCCTGTACTCGGAAACCGACATGAGCGACACCGAAAAGCTGTCATGGCTGGTGCTCGGCCGCGCGCCCGACGGCCTGGGCCGCACCGACACCGCGCTGCTGCAGCGCGCCGCGGTGGCGCTGCTGTCCGGCGAAGGCGAGGCGCCGACCGATGCGCTGATGCGCAGCCTGGGCATCGACGAGCTGTCGCTGCGGCAGAGCGATGGCGAGGTGCGCGAAACCGTGATCTCGCTCGGCAAGCAGCTGTCGCGGCGCTGGTACGTCGGCTACGAGCGCGGCGTCAACGCCACCACCGGCACCTGGCAGCTGATCTACCGCATCGCCCAGCGCTTCACGCTGCGCGCGCAAAGCGGGCTGGAGAACTCGCTGGACATCATCTGGGTCTGGAAGCGCGACGACGTCGCCCTGGTGCCCGGCATGACAAAATCGAAGGCTGCCCCGCCGTAGCAGCCATCTTCAACGTGGCTCAGTTGTCCGTGCGTCGCTTCACACCGAACAAGAATGCCGAGACAAGCCCCACGACGGTCGTGCCACCGATGATGGCCGCCACGGTGTCGTGATTGGCCATTGCGAGCTGGTAGGACGCCCAGAGCGATGTGCAGCCGATAGCCAAGCCGGCAACGATGCCGAGCAGTCGCTCGGTGAAAACCAACGTGTTGACGCGTTTGGTTTCATCGCGACGAAAGTTGCCTTCTTTGGCCGTCTCGTCGAAGACCCAAGAAACCCGATCGGGCGCGATCTCCTTAAGCTTTTCAAGCTGCGCGATTGGCAGGATAGGTGCGTCGGTTTCGTGAGCGGATGCTGTCAGTTGCCGGTCTTTGTCCCGCATCTGCACGGTCGTTGTTTTGCTCATGCCCCTCCTTCAGTGCCTTGTCGGTCGATGTCGCCAGATCGCGACCAACGACGCCAAAGTCTTGCTGGATCTTGCCCGCATCAGCAGCTTGAGCCCCGCGCTTCGGGTACTGATAGGGTGGGGCGGTACCGAACGCAGTGAGTACCTCGCCGAACCCCAAGAGTAGGTTCTTCAGGTGTTCCATGGTTCTATTGCTCCGGCCTTCGCCATCGACATGAGGCGGATTGAACGGTCGCATTGTGCGCTGTCGAAAGGGGTTTCGCATAGTGGGCGATGGATGCCGTCATTCATCCAGACGACGCGCTGTGACTGACAGTCGACGTTGGAGCAAGACGATCAAGAACCAGATCTTGATCCAGAATAGAGCACGAAGGTCTAGTTCGCTGTCAGCCATTGACTACGTCCCTTGTAAGAAAGAGGACGACATTGGTTCGCAGAGAACGAGGCGTCCGGCCGCCGAACATCATCTGGGCTGGAAGCGCGACGTGCCCGGCATGACAAAATCGAAGGCTGCCCCGCCGTAGTTCAATGGATAGAACGGGCGCCTCCTAAGCGCCAGATACAGGTTCGATTCCTGTCGGAGGGACCAGAAAGTTGTTCAAGGACAGCCGCCAAGGCTCAGAAGCCCGCTCCCGTACGAGGGAAGCGGGCTTTTTTTCGTTCCGGGATGTTCGCTGACGTTCGCGGGCAGCCGGTCGTGTCTGGGGGCAACTTTGGGGGCATCAGAATCCGCAACTGAAGGAGTTGCCCCCAAATGCCTCTGACCGACACCGCCATCAAGGCCGCGAAACCCGGCTCGAAACCGCTCCGACTGTTCGACTCCGGCGGCCTGTATCTCGAACTGGCCCCGAGCGGCGGGCGCTGGTGGCGCCTGAAGTACAGGCACGGCGGGAAGGAGAAGCGGCTCTCGCTGGGCACCTATCCAGACACCACGCTGAAGGCCGCGCGCGAGCGCCGGGATGAGGCGCGCAAGCTGCTGGCCAGCGGCATGGACCCAGGCGCCGAGCGCAAGGCCGACAAGTTGCTGGCGCAGCTGGAGGCCGAGCGGGGTTTCAAGCCGGTGGCGCTGGCCTGGCTGAAGCACAACTCCGCCCGCTGGGCGCCTGACACCAAGGCGAGGGTCCTGGCCAGCCTGGAGGCGGACGCATTCCCCACCCTGGGCGCCATGCCGATCGCGGACATCAAGGCGCGCCACATCGCCGCGGCCGTGCGCGCGATCGAGCAGCGCGGGGTCGGCGAGACAGCCGTTCGCGTCCTGCAGCGCATCCGGTCCGTGTTTCGGTTCGCCGTGGTGAAGGAGTGGATCGACACGAACCCGACACTCGACGTGAAGGCAGACGAGCTGCTGAAGCCACGCCAGGTGAAGCACCGTGCGGCGCTGCCCGAAGCCGAGCTGCCAGCACTCCTGGCCAAGCTCGATGCGTACGAGGGTGATGTGGCAACCGGGACCGCTCTGCGCCTGCTGCTGCTGACAGTTGTTCGGCCCGGTGAGCTGCGAGGGGCTCGCTGGGAAGAGATCGACCTCGACGCTGCCCGATGGCGCATTCCGGCTCAACGCATGAAGATGAAGGCCGAGCACCTGGTGCCGCTCTCTCGCCAGGCCGTGGCCCTGTTCCGCAGCATCGAGGCACATCAGGACCCCGGTGGCTTGGTCTTCCCGAGCCCGTACTACCCCGGCAAGTCGCTCAGTGAGAACACGTTCAACAGTGCGCTCGCACGCATGGGATACAAGGGCATCGCCACCGCGCATGGCTTCCGGGCGCTCTTCTCGACGGTCGCGAACGAGTGCGGGCACAACCCCGATGTGATCGAGCGGCAGCTGGCGCATGTCGAGCGCAACGACGTGCGCGCGGCCTACCATCGCGCCGCCTATGTGGCCGAGCGCACTGCCCTGGCGCAGTGGTGGGCCGACTTCCTCGATGCCAAGCGCACGGGTGTCGTGGTGCCGATCGGCAAGCGCAAGAGTCGCGGCACCTGAACGGCTTTCGATCCGAGGGCACCCAAGCGTCCCCTGCAGCGCCCGGCCTTCTGCCGGGCGGCGTCCATCTGGCTATCGGCTTCGTGTGCGCAGGTGAGGTGCCAGCGCTTCGCCTCGTCGACCGGCCCTGATTCCTCTCGATGCAATGGTCGCCCGGGCCGTGGGGGGATGTGGGCGCATCCATCTTCGCGCGACGAGCTTGAGCGCCCGCCAAGGAAAAGCGCCGGCGCGTGCACACATCGACCGTAGACGCGTAGACAGGACCCTTGGCAAAGATGGTCGACCGGCCGGAAACCCGCATGGATGCTGGGTTTCACGGAATCTCGACGGCCGAAGAAGGACCGTAGACAGCACCGTAGACAGACCGTAGACAGCGTAGACAGCGAAGGGCAGGAAGAGAAGAGAGAGAGGAGTGGAGTGCTCTCCTCTCCTCTTCTCTTCTCTTCTCTTGTCTGCCCAATCCAGGCATCCTTCGTCCTGTGCTTCTGCCCTCCCTCACTGCGACGCCGCGCTCTCCTGGTGGCCCTCGGTCCTCGGACCGGCGGCCTTGCCTGACCGCAGGGTCGATGGGTCCCTCTGGCACCCTCCGGGGTGGGGGTAATTCGGACCCCGTCCAATCTCTAGTTCCAGCGCCCTATAGAGGGTGGGTGATCGATAGGAGCAGGGCATGCGGATAGTCGGGCAGGAGGAAGTCGCCAAGCTGTTCGGCGTCACGGCCAAGACCATCGGCGAATGGCAGCACGCGGGGTTCCCCGTGCTGGAGCGCGGCGGCGACAACAAGCCGTCGGTGTACGACTCCGCGGCCTGCATTTGGTGGGACGTGCAGCGCAAAGTGCAGAAGGCCTCTGCACCCGAGACGCCGCAGGATCGCCTCTGGCGCCTGCAGGCCGACGGGCTGGAGCACCAGCTCGCCAAGGAACGTGCGCGCCTCATCCCAGCGGGCCAGCTCAACCCGCTCCTAGACGCTGCAAGCGCGGCAACGCGGTGCGCTCTGGATCGCGAGTGTTTGCACATCCTGGAGCTTGTCGAGAGCGCACCGCCTGGGCGGCTGGAACGGGAGCAAGTTCTCCGTGCTGCCTTCGACAGCTTCCTGCGTCGGCTCTCGCGCTGGCGGCCCGGCGGGCCGGAAGTTGAGCCGCCGCCACCTGGTGACGGATTGAAGGGCTGAGGGCAACCCAAGAATGCAACCGCTTCGGTGCGGTTGCACCCTTGTCGGGTAGGCGGTTGCATGGCGAAAGTCGAGGCAGTGTCACTCTGACCGCTGCCCATGAAACTCCCGAAACTCGCCACCCTCTTCGCGCGCCTCTTCAAGTCCGACCCCGAGCCCGTCGTGGTCGACGCCATGCGGCGTATCGAGGAAGTCGCCGCCGCCGACTCAAGTGCGGCCGAAACCGAGATCGCCACCGCCGAAAGCGCAGCTGCCAGTGCGCGCGCGACTGAGCAGGCGGCCAACGATCAAGTCGAGCGCCTCACAGCGCGCGCCACCGAACTGCGCACCAAACTCGCAGACTTGAACGCGCAGTTGGCCACTGGCCTGAATCGCAGCGCGGCCGACTATGCCCAAGCCGTTGCCTCGGGTGACGACGCGGCGCAGAAGCGAGCCGAAAAGTCGGCTCCGAACGCCATGGCCACGCGCGAGGAAGCGGCGCGCATCGGCGCGTTGGTCGCTGGCCTCGAAGAGCAGGCAGCATCTTGCCGGGCGACAGCAGCCACGGCCCGCGCGACTTTGGAGAAGGCGACTCACCGCCTCGGCATCGCCACCTGCGAGCGCACGCATATCGCATGGGACCTGGCGCTGAACGACCTTGCACTGGCCTCTGGTCGACTCTTCGACGCCTACGAGCGAGCCGTGCGCCTCGTTCCGGTCGAGGTGCAGTTGCTCAAGGCGGCCTATTTCTCCAACCAGCGTTCCCTGGTCGCCCAACTGGACGGCTCCTATGCCAAGCCAGGGCGATCCGTCGCGCCGCTGACCCAGGACGCAGCGCGCCGTTGCATGCGCCTCCTGGCGGCGCCGGCGGCGGAGGTCGACTTGCCGCAGGTGCTCGCCACAGCCGCAGAACCTGTCGCGCCTGTAGAGGCGCAACAGACGCTTGACAAAACCATCCAGACAACGGAGTCGTGACATGAACCGAGACACCGCCATCGATCGCGAGTCGATCGTTCATGCCGCCGAATCAACCTGGGCGAGCAATCCGGCCATCCGGCAGGAGTTCGTCGACAACAAGGCGTCCTTCATCGCGTACCAGGTGGCATTCGCCGAGGGTCGCTTGCGGGTCCTCGGCAAAGGTGACCAGGACGCCGGCACCGCATCGTCGGCGCCCCCGGCCGGCGGCTTCCATAGCAAGGCCCACGCTGCAGGCCTGTTCCCCAACGGTCTTTGACGCCAGCTCGGCAACCACGAAAGGCACCGCCACATGAGCGACCAAAGCCAACTTTCCAGCCGTTCTGTCATGGGCGTCTACTTCGCTCGCGTCGAGGCGGCCCCCGAGCGTGCCTGGGTGAGTCAACTTGCCGAGCTGTATGTGGGCTCGCAAACCATGTCCGGCGTCTGGGAGCAATACCCGTTCATCGGGCATGCGCCTCCAATGCGGCCCTTCGGCGCGGGCCGCCAGGTCAAAGGGCTGCACCAGCTGGGCAGCGTCACCATCGAGAGCAAGCCCTACGAAGCCACGCTGGAAGTGAACGTCCGGGATTGGCGCAATGACAAGACCGGCCAGATGCGCTTGCGCGTGGAAGAGTTCGCCGATCAGAGCGTGCAGCACTGGATTTCGCTCATCTACGCGCTGACCGCGATCGGCGAAACCGCCACAGCGTACGACGGCCAGACCTTCTTCTCGACGACGCACAGCGAGTTCGACTCGGGCGTGCAGTCCAACAGCATCAGCGTCGACATCAGCGAAGAGCCGACGCTGATTCACGGCATCCCGACGCAGCCCTCGCTCGAAGAATTCCAGCGCTGCATTGCACGTGGAGTCACGCAGTTCTTCACCCTGAAAGACGACCAGGGCGAACCCATCAACGGGAATGCACGTCGCTTTGTGCTGATGGTGCCGGTCAAGTTCCTGCTTCTGGCCCAGGCTGCCGTGGCGGCGTTCGGCACGCAAGCCGCACAGCAGAACGTCAACCCTGTCGCGGCGCTCGACATCGAGCTCGAAGTGGTCGCGAACCCACGGCTCACGTGGACGGACCGCTTCGCTCTCTACCGGGTCGACGGCTCGACGAAACCCATCATTCGCCAGACCGAGCGCGATTTTCAGGTGCGCGCCCTGGCCGAAGGCTCCGAGTTCGAGTTCAACAACGATGCCTGGCAGTTCGGTATCGACGCCATCCGCAACGTCGCGTTCGGCCACTGGCAGCGCGCCGTTCTCGTGCGCATGGTCTGAGCCGCATCGAATAGGCATCGCCGGAGAGCCGATGCCTGGGGATCGCGCCGAGTAGAGGGCGACGCATAAGCGCAGATCCCTCGGGGCCGCCGTTCATCGGCCAACTCATGCGGGCCCATCGGCGAGAAGGCAACCCGGCCTTCGAGCGAGGCACATCGAGCGCGGCTGCTTCCTTGTCGTGTGACGGTGCCAACCCCTCAAAGCATCAGGCAGGAGCCTTCAGGCATGTTCTGCATCACGCCTTCCCCCACCTTCACCATCGACGTCAACCTATCGTCGCCGGGCAGCGACAAGTCGACGCCGGTGAGCGTTACCTTCAGGCACAAGGGAGCCGCCGAGCTCAAGCTGTGGCAGCAGCAGGCGCAGGAGCGCAAGACCGAAGCTGAGTTTCTCGGCGAGGTCATCGCAGGCTGGTCGGGCTTTGTGGACCAGGAGGGCGCTCCCGTCGACTACACGCCCGCGGCGCTCGAAGCCCTGCTCGATGCCTTTCCGAGCGCGGGGAGCGAGTTCTTCCTGGCGTACCACGGCCGACTCACCAGGCCGCGCGCGGCCTGAGGCCGGCGGTTGCCGCGGCCGACCAGCTGACCCCCACCGATCCGGCGCGCTGAAGGACCACGCAGCATGAGCACCAGAGAAGAAGCCGTCGTCGTCATCAAGCTCGACGGCAGCACCGTGCCGGCCAGCGCCGACAGCATTGCCAAGTCGCTTGGCAAGGTCGGCCAGGCCGGCGAGATCAGCGCACGCCAGACCGCCGCAGCGATGCGCACGCTGCCTGCGCAATTCACCGACATAGCCACCCAGCTGGCCGGCGGCCAGAACCCGCTGCTCATCCTGCTGCAGCAGGGCGGCCAGATCAAAGACAGCTTCGGTGGCGTCGGTAACGCCGTCAAGGCGCTGGGTACTTTCATCACGCCGGCCAACCTTCTGCTCGGCGGCCTGGCAGCGACTTTGGGCACCGTGGCGCTGGCAGCCTACAAGGGCGTGACGCAAACCGACGAGCTGCGCGACATGCTGGCTTTGACGGGCAACGCGGCCGGCGTCACCGCCAGCGGCGTCGAAGACATCGCGCAACGCATCAGCACCGCGTCAGGGCAGACGGTCGGCGGTGCAAGAGAAATCGCCCTGGCCCTTGCGGCCACCGGGCGCACCAGTTCGGCCGTGCTGGGCAGCCAGGCACTGGCCATCGCCCGCATCGCTGACCTGTCTGGCGAGAGCGCCAGGAAGATCGCCGGCACCTTCGCATCGCAGCTCGACGAACCGGCAAAGTTCGCTGCGAAGCTCAATGAGCAATACAACTTTCTGAACCTGGCGCAGTTCAAGCGCATCCAGCAGTTGGACCAGGAGGGCCGCGCGGCCGAGGCTGCCAAGCTCACTAACGAGCTGTTGACCAAGGCGCTAGAGGGCCAGCGCGATCAGCTCGGCACCATCGAGAAGTTGCTGGAGGGCACAGCGAAGCTCTGGGGCCGCTTCTGGCAGGCCGCCCTGAACGAAGGCAAGCCAAGCACCCTGAAGCAGCAGCTCGACACGGTGCGCGGGGAGATCGAGTCGCTGCAGGGCCGCCTCAACGGCACCGACCCGAACGCTCTGGTGCGCACACCGGATGGCATACGCAACGCGGCCGAGCAGTTGCGCAGCCAGATCATCGCGCGCCAGCAAATAGCCCGCGAGCTGCAGCGTTCCGTCAGCACTGAACAGCTGAACGCGGACGCCCGCAGCGAGGCCGCGGCGAAGACGCGCGCGGGCATCAAGGATGCGTTGGCGTCGTCAGCGGCCACGCGAAAGCTTGACCCAGCCGTCAATTTCGACATCTTGGACTCCAGGGACGCTCGCGCGCGCCTGCTGGAGGCGCAGCAAGTGGAAGAAGGTCTCGTCGATTCCTTCTTCACCAGCAAGCTGCAACTGCAGGATGAACGCGACGCCCAGCTGCGTGCGAGAGACGCCGAGTTCCTTGCATCCCTCCGAGACCAAAACGCCCGCGCCGGCATCGAGCTGATCGCCGACGAGAGGCAGCGGGGCGAAGCCCTCATCGCACTGGATCGCTCCATCGCAGAACGACGCCTCGCGGCGCAGGTGAGCCCCGGCGCGCGCGACGAAGCTCTGCGCCTGCTCGGCGAGAAGAGCGGACTCAGCCGCGACAAATTGGACACCGACATACGCGCAGCCAGCGACAAGGCCGCTGCAGAAGCCGGCAAGGCCACGTACAACGACGTGCGCAACGCTCTCAGCGCCGCGTTCCGAGACTCGCACAACCCCGCCAAAGCCTTTGCCAACGCACTGGGCGACGCCGTGTACACACGGCTCACATCCAGCATCGCCGATGCAATCGCCACCGGCGCGGTGGGCAAAGACGGCAAGGGCGGCATCTTCTGGGACCTGCTGGGCATGTTCTTCCCGGCGATCAAGGGTGGCGGCGTCGACGCCAGCTTCACCGGCGGCTCACCATATCCCGGCTTCGACCGCCCAGGTGAAGGCCTGGCCACGGGCACGAACTACGTGCAACGCGACATGATCGTCAAGGTGCACAGGGGTGAGGCTGTGGTGCCGGCAAAGTACAACCCCGCAGCTGGCGGGGCCGGCGGCACCTCCCGCCTCATCGTGGCCTACTCGCCCACCTTCCAGGTGGACGCACGCGCAGACCAGGCACAAACGGTCGAAGCGCTGTACCAGATGACCGTTCGCACCCAGCAGGAGTTCGTCGAGCACCTGCGTGCTCGTGGCTTCGCGGTATGAACGTCGTCGATCCCGATCAGCCGAGGACGCAGGGCGACTGGGTCGAGATCGCCCGGCGCGCGTCGGTCCAAGACCTGGCGCGCCACGAGCTGGCGCTGGCATCCATGTACCAGGTGCTTGTCGACCTGGCCGCGCAGGGCGTCACCGAGGCCAATGCAGCGGCATTGATGGCAGGTGTGCAGCAAGCCTACGAAACCGTGGTCGCCGAGACTGCGTCAAGAGGCCGTGCGCCTCTCTTCGGGCTGGCAACCTTGCAGTGAGAAGCAAGGCCGAGTCGGCGGCTCGTCTCAATTTCCCCCCTTGTTTTGAGACACCGGCTACGGCAACATGCGCCTGCACCGCGCCACAGTGCTGCTGATCCCAGCGCTGCGTTTGGTTCCCGCCGCCGGCGCGGTGCATTCTTCTCAGTGCATCAGCGGGGCCAGTTAGCGGGAGCCACATGACGAAGTCACTCAACATCGGTTGCCTCGGCCTGGGTGCCAATGGTCGATTCGCGATCGGCATCCGTTGGCAGTCTCGTGGCCTTGGCCAGGCAGCGTTCAACCGTTTCTGGGCGGAAGACGCGCCACGCCGGCCCGAGCGCGCGGTGCAGCGTGTCGACCTGTCGCCCGACGGTGAGGCCGTTGTCTTCGAGCAGCTGCTCGAAGACCAGCGGCGTCAACACTCCGAACTCAACCTTCGCGCCGCTTCCTTGTGGACGCTGCAGCTTTGGACGCTGGCCACGGTGGCGCGCGGCGTGCGCGTCTATGCCTTCGAACCTGGCGCTCATGATCGGGACAATGCTGTCGAAGTCACCGGCGACGAAGACTGGGGTGAGTTCACCGGGGCTCACTTCACAGACGACTTCGAGAAGGTGTTCGCTGTGTCTCCGCCCGCCAACATCACAGGCGTGAACGCACCAGTCCAGGCAGCGCTCGCGCTGGCGTCCGAACTTCCAGAATGGGTCGACAACCCTTCGCGTTTGAGCTGCGGCCTGTCGTCTGTGCTCGCTATTCGACTCAAAGATGCACGGGAGTTCTTCGGCTACCAGGCAGACTCGGCAGCCGATGCCGATGGTGCTCGACCGGCGCCATGCGAGCCTGCGGCGCCTGCGAATGCCGCGTACACCGACGAAGAGTGCCTGGCCGTGCATCGAGCCTACAAGGACGGCATGGACAAGGCAGAGATCGGCGCCAACTGGGCCCGGTTGCTGCCTGGCCGAAAGGCCCAGGTTTCCCGCGCCAGCGTGGAGAAGGTGCTCAACATGGTGCTGAGCAGAAACCTGCTGCGCCCGCCTGTCTCCGCTCCCCGCGCCGGCGCATTCGCTGCACCGTCAGCAACTTTGCAACCGTAGCGACGCGGTTGCGTCATTGCCTGCACCGCGGTTGCACCGCGACAGTGTCACCAACGGCCGCAGTGGCCGATGGAGGCCGCCAAGGTGCAGCTCGTCAGCGAAACAAGGCCGCAGGTGCGGCAAGACCGGTTGTTGCGCCGGGCCGAAGTCTCCAGGCTCACCGGCCTGGGCCGTACCTCGATCTACACGCTTGAACGCAAGGGCGAGTTTCCGGCCCGGGTGAGGATCACCGAGCGCAGCGTGGCATGGGCCGAGAGCGCGGTCCTGCAGTGGGTGCAGGACCGCATCGCACCGGCCAAGCCGGCCGGCGACGAAGGGCACACGTCGTGAACCGCGCCGGCGACATGCGGGCGCGCCGCCGGGCCCGCGCCGAGGCCGACAAGGCACGGCGCGCGCTGCTGCACGAGATCGCTTGCCTGCGCCGCATCGGTCTCTTCTACAAAGACCAGGTGCTGCTGTACCCACACACCCTTGCGCTGCTGGCCGCGGCCGAGCAAGCGTATGTGTGCCACCGCCGCCGGCGGTTCGAACACGACGGCCACCGCTACCGCATCGCCACCAGCAACATCGGCCGGCTGATCGTGTGGGACGAAGCCACGGGGCAGGACCTGGTGTCGACGTTTCCGGCGGGCGGCGTATGAAGACACTACGCCGCGCCGCCGGGGCAGCCGCCGGCCCGCTATGCCGTGCGCCAGATCCTCGTGAACTCCGCACTCAGCTTGCGCACCACGAAGCTCGCAGACCTGTCGGCCCGGCTGTATTCCTGACGTGCGTGCGCCAGCGCCGCATAGGCAGCAGTGGGCACCTGGAAGCTGTCGCCGGGCTTCATGCGGTCAAACAGCGCCTTCCATTGGCCACCGCGGGCAACGGGGTCTGCAATCGGTATGTCGTGCTCGATCTTGATTGTGCTGATGTCCAGCCTTGCGGTCGACCGCACACCGTTGGCGAACGGCGTCGCAAACTGATTCCGCACGCGCTGCGGCCGGCGCCACACGATGACGTTCTCGCTGTCGCGGGCGCGCTTCAGCAAGCCGGCGTCCACCGCCATGGCGAGCACCGAGTCGACGGTGCTCGCATCGGTCTCGAACTTCACGGCGACGTCGTGGCGGTTCAACATCTCGGTCTTGTGCAGGTGCAGGTAGTCGACCACGCGCCACACGACGCTGTCGCGCGGCAGGGAGTAGATCGCGGTCTTCTTGGATTCGCGGGCCATCTTCGGTTCCTTCATTGGACGTTGGGTTGCAAGACACCCGACGCCGACATGGCGGCGGATGGCGCCTTCGCCGCGCAGCGCCGCCGCGACCAGCGGGCGCACTCGAAGTGCAAGGCAGAAGACTTGGCCGTGCAAGGCCCGAGGCACCAGGCCCCCACGCTTGAAGCGCCGAGCCCCACTTTCTGGCGATGCCACGGTCGCCGCGCAGGGGTAACTTCCCGCCGCGCGCCTCCGGTGCTAAAGTGCTATCGCCCCGGCGTAGTCGGGGTCGGGTTTGGAAGCCCGGAAAACACAGGCGCGCGGCCGCCTAAAGAGCGGCCTTTTTTGCGCGTCAACGCCTTGGATTCCTGTTTCTACGGGGGCCAGGGCGGGGGAGCCGCAAGGCTCGCCGGTTCCTGTGTTCCGGTCTTCCAACCCCGCTTTGGTCCCCACCCTCGTTTGGAAGCGAGGGCGGCGGGCTTGCACCGCAACACAGGAGCCAACGCAATGGCTGGTCAGACCCTGGGCGCACCGTCGCCCGTTGATTCAACACCCCTTTCCGCGCCACGGCGCACCTTGCAGCTCGTGCCGGGCTCGACTCGCACGCGTCGCAGTCATGGCGTCTTCACGCTGGCGGGGCAGCTCGCCTGCGTGTACAGCACCAGGCGCGCCGGCGCCTGCTACGGCGTCAGCTTCGAGCTGGGCGCCGGCACGCTGACGCTGGCCAGCTCGATGACCCCCGGCCAGGCGCGCGCCATGGCCCGGGCACTCAGCGCAGCGGCCGACGCGGCCGAGGCCGTGCAGGCCCAGCAGTGCGGAGGTGCGCTATGAACGCCCCGACGATGACGGCCGCCGCCACCACGACAACCATCGTGGTCAGGCTCACCGCTTCCATCTGCCAGCACTACCGGGCTCGCGGCGTGTACGCTGACCTCATGTCCGCCCGCGACGACAGCGGGCACGTGAGCATTGACGGCAACGGCGCGGCCGGCTTGTTGGCCGATGCCGAGGGGCAGCTCCTGCGTCGCGATATCCCGCGCGGCCAGCCGAGGGCGCTGAGGTCACTTGTCGAGCAGCTGCGTGCCGCCCTTGGCATTGCTCCGTTGGGTGACGAGCAGGCATCGAAGCGGGAGCGCATGCTTGAGGATCGTGCGCTGTCGATGATCGGCCGGCCGTTGCGGCGGCCCGATCGCTGGGATGCTGACCAGCTCAGGAAAGCGCGGGAACTGGTCGAGGCTGAGCGGTTGAAGCTCGCGGGCATGCCGAGCACCGATGCTGAGTTCTGCCGCCACGTTGCCGCGTTGTTCTGGTCGGCCTGGAGCACGGTGTACTACCAGTGCATGGCCGACAACACGCACGAGAGCGGCTTCAAGTTCTCGTCTGACGCTTCACGGGTGCTGAACGACATGGCGAAGGGCTTGTACCTTCGCATTCGCAACGCCCACCAGCACGAGATCGTCGACGCTGGCGATGATGACGACGAAGCCGATGGTCTCGTCCACAACGGCGCCAAAGGCCAGGTGATCCTCGATCCGTCGGTGCGCATCGGGGCGCTGGCGAACGCCATGGCCACTGCCGCCAGGGCAGACGCCATGCTCCAAGACCTCGTCGAGCGCGCCGCGGGTGCTGCTGCTGCGGCAGCGAGGAAGACAGCATGAGCGCCCGCACGATCAAGAGCACGGGCCAGAAAGCCGGCCCCGACCCGTGGCAGCTGCTGCGCGCGCTCGATGGCTGGATGGCAGCAGCGCACTACGGCGCTGACCATCCCTGGCGCGTGTCGATCGCGCAGGCGGTCTCGAAGGCGCCGGCTGCGGCCGTCACCGCGAGCGATGCGCATGCAGAGGCCGCACAAGACGTGTTTGCGCAGATCGCCATGCAAGCCGACACGATCATCGACCTGCTGCAAAACCACGACGACGCGCTGACCACGCGCGACCTGGCAGCGGTGGCCCTCGCCCGCAACATCGGTTGCGTTGCTGACATCGCCTACACCGCGATGGGCGGCGCCGGCATCAAGGGCACCGAGGCCTGGCTGCTGGCCCCGGCCACGAAGGCCTCTCTTCTGGCCATGGGAGGTGCAGCATGAACGCGCGTGCACCGAACCCGAACGTGCCGCCGCTATCGCCGGAGATGGATGCCTTCGTTGACGACGCGCTCCATTCCGCCCTAGCGCACGCGGCGCCGCCCGGACCGTTCGATCTGGCGACTCTCACGCGGCTGCTGATGGCGCGCGCACTGCCCGCGCTGTCGGAAAGCGAACTTCAGTGGATCGCTGGTCAGTCGGGCGAACTGGCCCGCCGCATGGCGAACGAATCGGCCACCGTGATGGAGGCCGTGGGTTGCCTGCTCGCCGGGGACAACGCCAAGCACGGAATGGGCAACTTCCGAGGCCAGAACGATGCCCCGGCGCTCGCCTTGCACGCGGCGGCGATGTTCACCGAGCTGGAGGCGCTGATCAACGTCGACATCGACGCTTGCTTTGCCCTGCGCGAGCGACGCAAGACTCGCGGTGGGGACCCACGATGACGCGCGGCGACCCGGGTGCCTGGACCACCGAGGAAGCGGCAGTGCTGCGCACCGCGCCGGCCGCGGTGGCCGCGCAGCTGGCGGTGCTGGGCAGTGACCTGCCCGGCTTCGACAACGGCGACAGAGCGCACCTGCGCCGCGTGGCGCACGCCCTGGGCGGAATGCAGCGCAACCGCGACGAAGCGCTGCGCCTGGCGCGTGAAGCGATGGCCGCACGCGCAAGCATCGCGGCGCAGTGCTCACGGCCCGAGGCTGTGCTGCTGCAGGCCGTGCTGTACCTGCTGGCGCACGACGAGCGCCTGCGCCAGGCAGCCGAAGAGCAAGCGGGTTCGCAGGCCGCATGACGAAGCGCACAGCTGCGAAGGGCAAGCGCGCGCCGGTGCAGGCCACGCCCGAGCTGGTGCGCCAGGCGCTGGCCAGCGTGCCGCCCGACGTTGGGCATGACGAGCGCGTGCGCATCGCGTTCGCCGTGTTCGACGGCGTCGGCGACGCCGGCAGCGACGCGTTCCTCGACTGGGCCGGCGGGCGCGGCAAGCCCGACCATGCAGAAGACCTGGCGGTGTGGAAGAGCGCGCGCAAGCCCGGGCCGGTGAAGGTGGCCACCCTCTTCGGCATCGCCAAAGACCACGGCTGGCGGTTCCCTGAAAGCGGCCAGCAGCCGGCCGTCGACTCCGCGGCGGCCGAGAAGCTGCGCGCCGACAAAGAGAAGCGCCAGGCCGAGATCGAGGCCGAATACCGGGCCCGGGCCGATGGCACTGCCATCGCGGCGCGGCGCCTGTGGGATGGGGCCAGCGAGCAGGGCAGCAGCCCGTACCTCGACCGCAAGGGCGTCGGCGCGCACGGCCTGCGGTTCCTGCCCGACGGCACGCTGCTGGTGCCCATGCGCAACGCGGCCGGCGAGCTGATGAACGTGCAGCGCATTGCGCCCGTCAAGCCAGCAGACGGCAAGGACAAACGCTACATGGCCGGCGGCCGCAAGTCGGCCTTGTGGCACCCGCTCGGCGTGTTCGAAGGCGCGACAGCGCTGCTGCTAGCCGAGGGCTATGCCACGGCCGCCACTGTGCACGAGGCATCGGGCGCGCCGGCCGCGGTGTGCTTCGACTCCGGCAACCTGGCCAACGTGGCACGCGAGCTGCGCAGCCTGCACCCGGCGGCCCTGCTGCTGGTGTGCGGCGACGACGACCGAGATACGGCCGAACGCACCGGCAGGAACCCGGGCCGCGACTCCGCGGCCACGGCAGCGCGAGCCGTTGACTGCGACACCGGCAGCGCCGGTGCGGTGTTCCCCGAGGGCCTGCCGGAAGGTGGCACCGACTGGAACGACTTGGCGGCGCACGCCGGCCTGCAGGCCGTGGCCGAGCAGCTGCGCGCGGCGATCGCGGCGCCGCAGGTGCCGAAGGCGCGCCGAGGCGGCAAATCGGCCGCTGGCGGGCCGAGCGAAACCAAGGACGACGAAATGGAGCCACAGGCCACCGACGCCGGCGCCAGCGGCCGTGCCGCGGCGGCTCCGGGCGATGGCGGTGATGCCGACCCGTTCGAGGTCAGCGACGCCGGTGTCTACTTCATCGAGAAGGAACGACGGCCGTGGCGCATCTGCGCCCGCCTGGACGTGCTGGCACACACGCGCGCCGAAGACACGAACGGCTGGGGCTTTCTGGTCGAGTTCAAGGACCGCGACAACAACGTCAAGTCCTGGGCCATGCCCGAGAGCATGCTCAACGGCGAGGGGGCCGAGTGGGCTGCGCGGCTGGGCGACATGGGTCTCTTCATCGCCTACGGTCCCAAGGCTCGCAACCTGGTCGGGCAGTACATCAAGACTCGACGGCTCACCGAGCGCGTCACCTGCGTCGACCGGGTGGGCTGGTGGGGCGGCGGTGTCTACGTGCTGCCGTCCGGGTGCATCGGCGCCGTCGAGGGCCGCCGCTTCGTGTTCCAGAGCGAAGCGGGCATGGAGGACACCTTCCGCAGGCACGGCGAGCTGGCGCAGTGGCGCAGCAGCGTCGCGGCGCTGGCGGCCGACAACTCGCGGCTGATCTTCGCGCTGTGCTGCGCGTTCGCCGGGCCCATGCTCCGCCTGGCGGGCATGGAGAGCGGTGGCTACTCGCTCCGGGGCGCATCGAGCACGGGCAAGAGCACGGCGCTCAAGATCGCGGCCAGCGTGTGGGGCCGACCGAGCTACATGCAGACCTGGCGCCAGACCGACAACCACCTCGAAGCCACGGCCGTGCAGCACTCCGACGCGCTGCTGGTGCTGGACGAACTGGGCCAGGTCGACCCGCGCCTGGCCGGCGAATGCGCATACCTGCTGGCCTCTGGCCAGGAGAAGGGCCGCAACACGCGCGGCGGGCTCAACCGCAAGCGGCGCACGTGGCAGCTGCTTTTCCTGTCGTCGGGCGAAGTCTCGCTGGCCGATCACATGATCGAGGGCGGGCGGCGCACGCACGCTGGCCAGGAAGTGCGCATGGTCGACGTGCCGGTCGACGCGGGCGCCGGCATGGGCATCATCGAAGAGCGCCACGGCCGCGAGAGCGCCGCCGAGATCGCGGACACGATCACCGCCAACGCTGCGCGCTTCTACGGCACTGCGGGCCGTGCCTGGCTGGAATGGGCCTGTGCGCACTATGCGCAGCTGCCGGGCCTGCTGGCCGCTCGAATCGACCGGTACAGGGCCGACTTCGTGCCTGAGGCCGCGTCAGAGCAGGTGCGCCGCGTCGGCTCCCGCTTCGCCCTGGTGGCAGCTGCGGGCGAGTTGGCCAGTGAAGCCGGCATCACCGGCTGGAAGCCCGGGCATGCGGCCTGGGGCGTGCGCCGGTGCTTCGAGGGATGGCTCGCTTCGCGCGGCCACCTCGACAACGGCGAAGACGCGGCGATGCTGCGCCAGGTGCAGCACTTCATCGAGAAGAACGGCGACGCCCTGTTCACCTGGGAACAGCGCCTGGCCGAGGATCACCGCCCGTCGACCGCGTTGCGTGGCGGTGTGAAGCGCCGCGTGTCGGAAGACGGCGAGCCCCTGAAGGACGACACGGCGACCGACTACCTCGACCGGCGCAGCGCCGCGGCGTCGAGCGAGATCCAGGCCAGTCTCACCGAGTACCTGGTCTTCCCGGAGTCCTTCCGCCGCGACGTCTGCAAGGGCTTCGACCATGCAGCTGTTGCCGCCCTGCTGAAACAGCGGGGCCACCTGCGGCACGACGCTAACCGGCTCACGATGCAGGTGCGCCTGCGTGCGCTGGGTCGTGTGTCGGTGTACCGCGTCCTGCCGTCCATCTTGCAGGATCAAATCTAGGCGCGCGGCCCCGTCTACACAGCAAGTCGCCTATGGGTACAGGATTACCAGCGAGCCAGTGGGGCCGTTCCAGTCGAGCTGGACCAAGTCGAGGATGTCGCGGCCGAGCAGGCCGTGGTGCCCATGCTCTCTGAGCGCCGTGGCCATGATCTTGAAGGGATCGAAGCGCCAAAGGTTCTGATCGGCGAGGGTGCCTAACGCCAGCGAGACAGGGTACACATCGCACTCGGCTGCCACCCCTTGGGTGGACGAGGAATGGTACTGACACGAATCAATTGGCGAGATGCCGAGCGATGCAAGCCGGGACGCATCCACGAACGTGTGCGAAGCGCCGGTGTCTACCAGCAGGGTCAGCACGATACTCGGCGGTAGTGCCTGGCCTGCGCGCACCAACGCGTGCCGGTTCGGCTTGGCAACGCCGATTTCGACGTCGACCAGGGCACCGATGGGACCTATCCGACTGGTCAGTCGGCGCACGAACCAACGTGCCGCGACAAGTAGGCAACCGGCTCGACCGCGTTGACTTGCTTGACCATGAACCGTTGGAGTCCGAACGTCTCGTATGCCCAGTCCAGGGCTTCTTCATACGTGGGCAGGATCTTGCAGATGTCGTCGCCACGGATGACCACGTACTGGCCTTCTCCCGCTTTGAGCATGTCTGTCAAGGCCGACTCATAGGTCTGCCTTTCCTTGTCCAAATTCAGCATGTCGTGTCTCCTTCGCCTGCTGTGGACCGAGCGCTTTGATGACGCCCCTTCGTGTGCATACGCTCAAGTCGAATTGTGCGCTGCAGCGGCGACGGTGCGTCCATCGCTCTGGGGGGTTACGTTAGTGGGCAAAACGGGAGCGACCATTGGTGTTCATCCCGAGGTTCAGAACGGGCGAGCTGAGCCACTACTGAATCAGCGGCAGGAGTCGTGCCCGCCACGTGTGGGGGCGCCGACCGTCTACGCCCACAAATGACACCGTAGACAGGTTTTTCGCCCGCCGTAGACAGCAAAAGTGTTCTGCGACAACAACTTAGGCCGCCTGTCTAAGCTGTCTACGCTGTCTACGGTGTTTTTGAGGGGGGGTCAGTCCCACACCCCCCGCGATGACCCAAAACCGACAGAGTTGGCGGCTGGCGGCGCCTGCGGCAAACTGAGACAGCGCGTCGGTCTGGGGGCAACTTTGGGGGCAACTCATGACAGATTGATGCCTTTTACCTGGGGACTTCGATTCCTGTCGGAGGGACCACAGCGCCGGCCCTGAAACCCAACTTCAACGGTGCGGTTGCGCCCCGGCTCCCGTCAGCAGGCCGAACGCCCCCGGGACGGGTGCCGAAGGCCGATGGTCTTCGGCTGCGTCGCGCGGCTGCCGGTGCAGCGCGGCGGCGATACGGCGAATGCGGGCAACGAGGTGCTTCATCGAAGCGGAAATGCGCGACCGGCTGAGCATGGCGTGCTCCTGAAAGTGAATCGGCAGTCTGCGCTGCGCAACTCGAATCCGGTCCCCGCAAGTGCGGGTGCAATCGGGGCCTGATTGGTGGTCTCAGTGCGCAAGCCCGTAGCGCGCACGGAACGCCGGCAGCACCTCGGCGGACCAGAACCGCAGCAAGGCTTCGCGCACGGCTGCGTCGGAGCCTTCGCCGGCCCAGGCCACCCACTCGGCCGGCGTCATGTCGGGGTCGAAGGCTTCGGCGATGAGCTGGCCGAACTGCGACGGCGGTGCGATCAGGTCGGCGGGGAAGTCCAACGCATCTTCTTTGCAGGTGCCAAGCACCTGGTCGAGCAGATCGAGCGCCGGAACGAGCGGACGCGAGTGGCGCAGGCTCAAAGCGGTATCGGCGAGAACGTGGGCTGGGGTGGCTTGCATGGCGGGTTACCTCCTGGGGCCATGGTGACGGCCCGGCCGGCCACGCGCATCGTCCGTTCAGGGGGATGAAGGGCTGCGAAATAGGGGGTGCCCGCCACGGCACCGCGCGATCACATGCGCCGCCGCTGACCCGCGGGTTCCGGGGCCGCCAGCGCGCGTGCCAATGCGCCGGCCAGGCGCGACAGGTCCAGCGGCTTGGGCCAGTATTCGCGCGCGCCCAGGCTCATCGCCTTGACCACTTCGATCGAGAACGGCTCGCTCGTCAGTAGCACGACACGCAGCTGCGTTTGCGAGATCGTCTCGTTCAGCAGCCGCACGACGCCCAGCCCGCCCATGTCCGGCAGATGCATGTCCAGCAACACCAGATCGGGATGCTCTTCAAGGGCCCTGCGCACGCCGTCCTGGCCGTTGAAGGCCTTCAGCAACTGGACGCCCGGATAGCCCAGCAGAGCGGCTTCGACGAGCTCCATGCTGACCGGGTCGTCTTCGATGCACAGGATCGTGCCTGATAGACGCGTCGGCCCCGCCATGTCAGCTTGCTGCTCCACGCGTGTACGCCCCCACGATACCGAGAGGCGCGCATTGTGGCCCCGCCGGTGGCGGACCGCCAGCCGGCGGCACGTAACTCGACATCTCAACAGTGACGTGGCCGCCCGCCACCCGGCGGCCGGGCGTTGCGGGCCCTGCGGCTGTCGTCAGCGCGCGCGGCGCCGCGATGCGGCCAGTGCCAGCAGGCCGATGCCGACCAGGCTTGAAGACACCGGTTCCGGCACCGGATTGAAGCCGCCGTCGTCGACTCTCACGTTGCCCGCCAGCGTGGTGGCGTTGCCGGCGGCGTCGGTGTCGACGATGTTCAAGCCGCCGACCAGCCCGAACGAGTTGTGGGTCGGGTCGTTCAGATCGGCCGCGGTCAGCCCCAGCGACAGGCCGTAGGCCGTGGGGGTGAACGGCGGCGCGGCGCCGATCGAGGTCACGTCCACCGGCAGGTAGCCGAACAGATCCGGGGCCGTCGCGCCGGCGAGCAGGTTGGCGCCGCAGGGGAAGCACTCGGAAGACGCGAACAGGCCGCCACCGGCGTTGATGAAGGCCTGGATGTCGGCCTTGCGCGCGATCAGCCCGTCGAGCTCGGCGCGCGTCAGCGTACCGCCGAACGACGATGCGACGGCGATTGCGGTGTATTGCGAGAAGTCGACGGTGGCCAGGCCGGCCGCGTTGACGATGTCGAAGTCGGCCGCCGTGACGCCGATGTCGTCGAGCGAGTTGTAGCCTTTGACGTGGCCACCGGGCGCTGCGATGTCCGACTCGACCCACAGGAACTTGGTCGTCGCGAGGCCATCGTTGTAGGTGCCGCCGGTCACGAAGGACATGGCCGTGGCCAGCAGATGGCTGCCACTGCCCAGCCCCGGCTGCGAGTGGAAGTCGGGGTCATGCCCGGTGATGAAGATCGGGCCCGCTTGCGCAGCACCGCTGGCCATCAACAGTGCGGAACTGGCCAGCGCTAGCGCCATCGTCTTGAAACTGGGTCGGCTCATGGCATCTCCCTAGGCATCGGCGCGGCGCCAACTGGCCGCTGAAGAAGCCACAGCAACAAATGCGCCACTCCAGCCCCCGAGCCACCCCCTAAGTACCGCTAAGCGCTTGGAAGTGAAGACGCATTGGGGTGATGCCCGGTGAGCGGGTCTGGCGACGGCCCGGTGCCGTTGTAATGCCAGCCGACAAGGTGAAAACCCTGATGGCCTGGCGGCGGGAACGGCCATCCAGCCTGTGCAGAACTACCGAGATCCGGCCCGCCCACCGCTTTTGAGACCGGTTCATCCCCGGGTTGGGTGGGTCCGCTGCGACCGCCGGCGACCCAGAATTCCGTCATCGTCGAACCGCTGCCGGAGATTGTCTTGGCCCTGCTCCCACCCGTCGAATTCCAAGGCGCTTTCCTGCACCCGCGCACCGGCGTCGCCTACCCGTATGCCGGCACCTGCGTCGTCGTGATCGACAACCAGGGCCGCGAGTCGATGCATGTGCGCGGTTCGATCCGCCGCGGCAACCGCGAAGCGCCGCTGGTCGTGCTGGGGCACGTCGACCCGCGCCGCAGCTTCCTGGGCCGCGAAAGCGAGGCGGCGCTCGACTGCATCGCCAAGCAATGCCAGAGCGACGCCGCACTGCAGCCCTTCATGGCGACGCAGGCCGCTGAACTGACCCACTGAGCCCGACAGGCGCGACGGCGCCTCAGTGCCGGGCTATCGCATCGCGCAGCCGGCGCAGTTCCATCACGATCGCCTTCGGAAAGCCTTCACGGCCGCCGCGGCGGTCGATCAACAGGTCGTCCAGCGCCTGCTCGGCCAGCACCGGGTCTGACCAGCACCAGGCAATGCGATTGGCCACGCGCGGGAAGCGCAGGCACAGCCGCATCGGGCGCCGGCCCGGCGGCAGACGACGCAACCACTGCCGCGTGGTGCCGGTGAGCGCTTCGTCGCAGGCACGCGGCGGGCGCCGCAGGCGCAGCAAGTGGGCCTCGCCGTCAGACGGCGGATCATCGAGCGACAGCACGCGCAGCAGATCGAACATGTCCCGGCTATCGGCCTGCCACGTCCGAAATTGATGTCCGTTCGGTTTCCGGATGTCAACGCAGCGTCGGCCGCCATCGCCGGCCCTGGAAAACGTGTCACCCCGCACGCATGGGGGTGCAACTATGCCCCCGCAAACGCCTCGAAACACAGGCCGGTTCTATACTGCCGACGATGGTTCTTTCGCTGGAGGCGTGTCGAACATGGGTGCCAAACTGAGAGTTGCCGGGTTGCTCGCCGTGGGCGCCATGGCGGGCGCGCTGACCACCATGCAGTTGCAGGCGAACGCGCGCAACTCGCTGGCACCGCTGCCGCTGGAAGAGCTGCAGCAGCTGGCCGCGGTGTTCGGCATGGTCAAGAGCGACTATGTCGAGACCGTCGACGAGAAGAAGCTGATCTCCGACGCCATCGGCGGCATGGTTGCCGGGCTCGACCCGCACTCGCAGTACTTCGACAAGAAGAGCTTCAAGGAATTCCGCGAAAGCACCGGCGGCAAGTTCGTCGGCATCGGCATCGAGATGGGCATGGAAGACGGCCTCGTGAAGGTCGTCTCGCCGATCGAAGGCTCGCCCGCGTTCCGCGCCGGCCTGAAGCCCGGTGACCTGATCACGCGCATCGACGACACGCCGGTCAAGGGCCTGACGGTCGACCAGGCCGTCAAGAAGATGCGCGGCGACCCCAACACCAAGGTCAACCTGACCGTCTTCCGCAAGACCGAGAGCCGCAACTTCCCGGTCACGATCGTGCGCGAAGAGATCCGCGTGCAAAGCGTGCGCGCGAAGATGTTCGAACCCGGTTACGCCTGGATCCGCGTCACCCAGTTCCAGGACCGCACGGTCGATGACTTCGCGAAGAAGATGGAAGAGCTGTACAAGCAGGATCCCAACATCAAGGGCGTCGTGCTCGACCTGCGCAACGACCCGGGCGGCCTGCTCGACGGCGCGGTGGCGATCTCCGCCGCCTTCCTGCCGACCGACGCCGTGGTGGTGTCCACCAACGGCCAGATCGCCGAATCGCGCGCCACCTTCAAGGCCAGCCCCGAGTACTACGCCCGCCGCGGCAGCGCCAGCGACCCGCTGCGCCGGCTGCCGGCCGCGCTGAAGACGGTGCCGCTGGTGGTGCTGGTGAACGAAGGTTCGGCGTCGGCCAGCGAGATCGTCGCCGGCGCGCTGCAAGACCACAAGCGCGCCACCGTGATGGGCGCGCAAACCTTCGGCAAGGGCTCGGTGCAGACCGTGCGCCCGCTGTCCGCCGACACGGCGCTGAAGATCACCACCGCGCGCTACTACACGCCCAGCGGCCGCAGCATCCAGGCCAAGGGCATCGTGCCCGACATCTGGCTCGATGAAACCGCCGAAGGCAACGTCTTCGCAGCCCTGCGTATGCGCGAAGCCGATCTGGAAAAGCACCTGCAAGGCTCGGACGAGAAGAAGGACGCGGCACGCGACAAGGCGCGCGAAGAAGCCCGCGTGAAGCTCGAAGAGCAGCTCGCCAAGAGCAAGGAACCGCCGAAGCCGCTGCCCGAATTCGGCACGGCCGAAGACTTCCCGCTGTCGCAGGCCGTGAACCAGCTGCGCGGCGTGCCGGTGATGGTCAGCAAGACCGCCGTCGAGCGCAAGGCCGAAGCCGACGCCGCTAAGCAGTAGCGCGCCCGCGCTCACCCTGGAAAGCCCGCCGCCGGCGGGCTTTTCTCCTTCCAGCCTCGGCCCATGAACGACGACCAGCTGCTGCGCTACTCGCGCCACGTCATGCTCGACGCGATCGGCATCGAAGGCCAGCGCCGGCTGCTCGCGGCGCATGCGCTGATCATCGGCGCCGGCGGCCTCGGTTCGCCGGTGGCGCTGTACCTGGGCACGGCCGGCGTCGGCCGCATCACCGTGGTCGACCCCGACAGCGTCGACATCACGAACCTGCAGCGCCAGATCGCGCACAACCTGAGCCGCGTCGGCCAGCCCAAGGCCGAGTCGGTGAAGCAGACGCTGGGCGCGATCAACCCCGACGTGCAGGTGCAGGCGCTGGTGCGGCGCGCCGATGCCGCGCTGCTCGACGAGCTGCTGCCCGGCGTCGACATCGTGCTCGACTGCACCGACAACTTCCGCACCCGGCACGCCGTCAACGCGGCCTGCGTGAAGCATGGCAAGCCGCTGGTGTCGGGCGCGGCGATCGGCTTTGACGGCCAGGTGTCGGTCTACGACACGCGGCAGCCGGGCGCTCCGTGCTACGCCTGCCTGTTCCCGCCCGATGCCGCGTTCGAAGACGTGGCCTGCGCGACGATGGGCGTGTTCGCGCCGCTGGTCGGCATCATCGGCAGCGTGCAGGCCGCCGAAGCGCTGAAGCTGCTGGCCGGCACCGGCACGCCGCTGGCCGGGCGGCTGCTGATGCTGGACGCGCTGAGCCTGCGCTGGGATGAGATCGCGATAGCGCGCCAGCCCGGCTGCGTGGTCTGCGGACAAGGCGGGTAAGCTGCCGGCCATGAACGACAAACGCACCGACATGACGGCCCGCAACTTCCCGAGCGCCGAGGAAGAAGCCCGCGTCGTCGAACCGCCCGCCGGCCTGTACGCCGGGCCCGAAAGCGCCTACCGGCTGGCCTTCACCGACACCGACTTCCTGCTGCGCGAAGAGCTGCGACCGGTGCGCATGCAGCTGGAACTGCTGAAGCCCGAGTTGGTGCAGCAGGAACTGGGCATCGAGTCGACGATCGTCATCTTCGGCAGTGCGCGCATCCTGCCGCCCGAGCTGGCGCTGGAGCGGCTGGCGGCGGCCCGCACGCAGGGCGAAACCACGGCCGTCAAGCGCGCCGAAGTTGCCGTCGACATGAGCCGCTACTACGACGAGGCGCGGCGCTTCGCGGCCATCGTGACCGCCCGCTCGCGCACGCTGGAGACGCCGATCTACGTCGTCACCGGCGGCGGTCCCGGCATCATGGAAGCCGGCAACCGCGGTGCGCACGAGGTCGGCGGCAAGAGCATCGGGCTGAATATCGTGCTGCCGCACGAGCAGGCGCCGAACCCCTACATTACGCCCGAACTCTGCTTCCAGTTCCACTACTTCGCGCTGCGCAAGATGCACTTCGTGATGCGCAGCATCGCGCTGGTGTGCTTCCCCGGCGGCTTCGGAACGCTCGACGAGCTGTTCGAGACGATGACGCTGATCCAGACCGGCAAGAGCCGCTCGCGGCCGATCCTGCTGTTCGGCCGCGCCTTCTGGGAAAAGCTGATCGACATCCAGCACCTCGTCGACACCGGCATGATCAGCCCCGGCGACGTGAACCTGTTCCGCTTCGTCGAAAGCGCCGAAGAGGCCTGGGAACACCTGGCCGCGTTCTACGGCTTCGACCTGCCCGAGACGCTGACCGGCGAGTTCGCTGACGACGTCTGACGGCGCCGCCGCGCCACCACCGCGGCCAGCCCGGCGGCCCACAGCGCCCAGCTCGACGGTTCGGGCACCGCGCTGATCGTCAGCGTGCCGTCGATGCCCAGCCGCGTCAGGTCCAGCCGCGCCGCGTCGAAGCCGGTGACGACGATGCGGCTGGTGTCCAGCCGCCCGGCGAACGCGTCGAAGTCCAGCAACGCCAGCCGCGTGCCCGGCGCCGCCGAGAAGCCGCTGCCGAAGGCCAAAGTCAGCACGCCGTCGAACGACAGCGTGCCGATATCGGCCAGGCGGTCGAAGCCGGCGCCGGGTGTCGTGCCGTCGATGTCCAGCGTCAGCCGTGCGTTGGCGCCGAAGTCGACGCTGCCGTGGCCGAATCCGACCTGTGCCGCGCCGGGCGCATAACCGGCAAGGAAGCGCACGGCACCCGAGAAGCTGCCACTGCCGCTGACGTCGTCGACGAAGCTGAGCTGGCCGTGCAGCGCCGCCACGTCGCCGTCGTTGACGAAGCGGCCCTGCACGCTGGCGTCGCCATCGCTGAGCAGGCTGGCGCCGGGCGTGAGCAAGGCACCGTTGACCGAGACGAGCCGGCCGCCGCTGCCGAGGTGGGTCAGAGAACCGAGTTGCGCCCAGTCGCGGTCGAGCAGCAAGACCTGCTGGTCGGCGGCGTCGAGCGTGCCGGCGAACGCGAAGCCATCGCTGCGCGACAGCAGCCCCAGCGTCAGCGCGCCGCCGGCCGCGCGGATGACGCTGGCCGCACCGCCCTGCACCGCCGCGCCGACCTGGCCGGCACCGACGAGCAGCTGGATGCCGTCCATCGCCAGCGCGTTGCCGCCGGTGGCGGCGAGCACCGCGTTGTCGAGCGACAGTGTCCCTGCCGCCAGGACGCCGCCGGACAGCAGCAGCGTGCTGTCGCCGCCCAGCCGCAGCATCTGGTCCACGTGCAGCGTGCGCCCCGGCTGCAGCACCAGCAGCGTCGGCAGCGACTGCCCGTCGAGCGCAGCGCCGCCGGTGCCGGTGATGCGCAACGTGCCGCTGCGCCAGTCCAGCCGCACCGGGTCGCCGAGTGCCGCCGCGGCCGTGACCAGGAAACCGCTGTCGAGCACGAGCCGGCCGTTGCCGCCGACCCGGGTCAGCCCCGACGCCGTGACCCGGCCCTCGGTGCCGATCGTCAGCACGCCGCGGCCGGCGCCGCCGATCTCCAGCGCGCCGACTGCCCAGCTAGCGGTCCTGGGCGGGTAGCCGGTCGAGGCGACCGTGACCTCGCCCGAGCTGCCGGCGGCGACGCCGATCCGGGCGTCGCCGCTGGTCAGCGAGGACCAGCCATCGATGCGCAGCACGCCGCTGCCGGCGTTGCCGACGACGATGCTGCCGCTGCCGTACAGGTTGGCACCCTGGAGCTCGTCGCCTTGCAGACCCAGCGTGCCCACAGCGCCGGCGGACTGGCCCAGCACGATGTTGCCGGCGTAGGCGTTCGATGCCGGGTTCACCAGCATCGTGCCCTGGCCGGCCTGGCCGATGATCAGAGAGTCCACGCTCAGCCCGGTGAACGTGCCCGGGGCGCCGGACATCGTCAGCGAGCCGCTGCCGCCGGCCAGCTCGCCCAGCGTCAGTTGCAACGCCGACAGCCCGGCGCCGCCGGACACGGCCACCGAGCCGGTACCGGCGCCGCCAACCGTCAGCCCATGGACGACCTCGACCTTCGAGCCGCTACCGGCAACACCGAGCGTGCCGCGGCCGCCGATGGCGTCGCCCAGCCGCAGGCTGTCGGTGTGCACGCTGCCGCGGCCGGTGACGCCCAACGAAGCGCTGCCGGCGCGCCCGAGCACGAGCTCGCCGCCGTTCTGCCAGCTCGTGCCCTGGCCGTCGACGCCGAATGCTGCGCTGCTCGAGGCCGCATCGGCCAGCAGCACCGAGCCGCTTTGCAGCCGCGCGCCGCCGGCCAGCGTCACCGAACCCGCGCCGCCTTGTCCGACCGTCACGGCGCCGTCGTTGAACCACGCAGCCAGCGCACCCGACAGCGCCACCGAGCCGCTGCTGCCGGCGCCGGCGCCCAGCGTCGCCGCCGTACTGTGCAAGGTGTTGCCGGCACCGACCTCGACGCGGCCGCTGCCCGTGTTGCCGACGACGAGGCTGACGCCGCTGTTCCACGCCGCGCCGCCGCTGCCGCTCAGGCGCAGCAGGCCGGTAGCGCCGTCGCCGATGACGCTGCGCTGCTGCGTCACGACGGCGCCATCGAAGACATCGAGGGTGGCGCCGGACACGCGGCCGACCGTCGTGGTGCCGCCGATGTCCAGCCGCGTGCCGGAGCCACCGAAGCTGCCGGCGCTGCCGGGCTCGGCCTGCCCGGGCGGCGCCGGCGGGCCGTTGAACACCACGCTGACGGCCGAGACCAGACCGCCGCCGCTGACTTCGAGCCGGCCATAACCAGCGCCGCCGACAGCCAGCGCACCGGCCACCGCCCAGGTCGAGCCGGCCCCATCGACCGTGACGCGGCCGGTGTTGCCGGCCGCGGCGCCGAGCGTGGCCGTCGCGGTCGACATGTGCGCGCCGCCGCGCACCTCGAGCACGGCCTTGCCGAGGTTGCCGACGACCGTGTTGCCGATGTTGTCCCAGCGCGTGTCGCTGCCGCTGACGAAGACGCCGCTGCCGCTGCCCGCGATGCTGCCGATGTCCAGGCTGCTGCTGGTCACCGTGCCGGCGAGCTGGCTGAAGCTGGCTTCGAAGCCGAGGTTGCTGCCGAGCGCGACGCTGCCGGCCGTCAGCGTGCCGCCGCTTTGCGTGAAGCGCGCGCCCGCGGTCTGGCTGCGCAGGTTCAGCAGCGGCGTCGACAGGCTGCCGCCGGACAGGTTGTAGTCGCCGCCGAACAGGTTCAGCGACGATGTCGCGCTGACGCTGCCGGCCGACTGGTCGACGCGGCCCAGCACCGACTGCCCGGCGGCGCCGAGCGTCATCGTCTGGACCACCAGCGTCTGGCGGTCGACGTTCAGCCCGGCGGCGAAGCTGCTGCTGCCGTACATCGTCAGGTTGCGTGCCAGCGCGCTGAACGACGAGCGGCCGGGCGCCGACAGGTTCACCAGCAGCGTCTGCGTGGCCGCCGGCGCGATGATGAAGACATCGTCGTTGATGCCCGGTGCCGCCTGGCCCGACACGCCAATCGGGCTGTCCGACCAGCAGGTCAGCTGCCCCTGGCTGTTCGGCCCGGCGGTGACGCCGAGCCAGTCGGCCGACGCGCAGCCGCCGACGAAGGTCCAGTAGCGCGTTGCCGCCTGGGCCGGCGCCAGCGCCAGCGCCAGTGCCAGCGCGGCCGCCAGCGCCAGCGGGCACAGGGCGTGGATCGTTGCGGTTCGGGCGGTGGCCATCACGGGTCTTTCAGGGGTCCGGCAATGCAACGCAGTCTAGGAAGCACGGCCCCGCACGAACATCCGCCGGACGGATGGGCCAACCCATCCGTTCGGATGCACGCGGCAGCGCGCCGTGGCGGCATCATCGCGGCCATGCGCAGCCCGATCCGACTGCCCGAGATGGCCGACGACCGCACACGGCAGGCGATGCTGCGGCTGTTCTACGAGCAGAGCGGCATCAGCCTGATCGCCGCGGCGCTGCTCGTCGGGCTGCAGTTCGGCTACGCGGTCGGCCGCGCGCCGCCGCTGCTGCTGGTGGGCTGGGCGCTGGCCTTCGTGACGCTGCTGGCGCTGCGGGCGCGCTGGCGCCACGTTGCGCTGCGGCTCGACGACGCGGCGCTCGCCGCCGGCGCCGACGCCTGGTACGCGCGCGCGATGGCCGGCGGCGGCCTGACCGGCCTGTGCTGGGCCGCGGCGCTGCTGATGGCCTTCGACGCGCAGGAGCCGTCGAGCCAGATGTACGCCGGCATGCTGGCCTGCGTCACCTGCGTGGCCAGCATCAACGTCATGGCACCGCTGCCGCGCGCCTTCCTGATGCTGCTGGCGCCGGTGGTGCTGACGCTGGCCGGCCTGTTCCTGAGCCTGGGCAGCTGGGCCGGGCTGTACGGCGCGACGCTGGTGCTCGCCGCCACCGGCCTGGCCACGGCGCTGCTGATGCGCCATGCCCGGCTGCTGCAGGAAAGCCATGCGATGCGCTTCGAACGCGAAGCGCTGCTGGCCGAGACCGAGGCCGCGCGCGACGCCCAGGCGCGCTTCCTGGCCGCGGCCAGCCACGACCTGCGCCAGCCGGTGCACGCGCTCGGCCTGCTGGCGGCGCAGGCCGAAGCCGAACTGCACGGCCGCCGCGCGGCCGCCACCGCGGCGCAGCTGCAAAGCATGGCGCAGGCGCTGGACAGCCTGGTCGAGACGCTGCTCGACGTGTCGCGGCTGGACAGCGGCGCCGTCGTGCCGCGGCCGCGGGCCTTGCCGCTGCAGCCTCTGTTCGACCGCCTGGCGCCGGAGTTCGCGGTGCTGGCCGAGTCGCGCGGGCTGCAGTGGCGGCTGCGCCCGACGCCGCTATGGGTGCACAGCGACGAGCCGCAGCTCGAACGCATGCTGCGCAACCTGCTGTCGAACGCGCTGAACTACTGCGCCGAAGGCGGCGTGCTGCTGGCCGCGCGCCGCCACGGCGGCCGGGTGCGCCTGGCGGTGTGGGACACCGGCCCCGGCATCGCGCCGGAACATCAGGCGCGCATCTTCGACGAATTCGTGCAGCTGCAGAACCCGGGTCGCGACCGCCGCCGCGGCCACGGCCTGGGCCTGTCCATCGTGGCGCGGCTGTCGCGCATGCTGCAGCACCCGGTGGCGCTGCGCAGCCGGCTCGGCCGCGGCAGCTGCTTCAGCATCAGCGTGCCGCCGGCCGCGCCGCAGCACGGCGCCGAAGCGGCGCCCTTGCCGGCCCTGGAGCTGCCGCTGCAGGGCCGCCACCTGGCGCTGGTCGAAGACGATGAAGCCGTGCGCGAAGCCACCGCCGCGCTGCTGCGCGCCTGGGGCTGCCAGGTCTGGGCCGACGCCGCCGTACGGCCGCTGCTGACGCGGCTGCAGGCCGAAGGCGTGCGGCCGGAACGCGTCATCAGCGACTGGCGGCTCGAAGAAGGCGACGGCATCGCGGCCATCGCCGCCCTGCGCGAATGGGTCGGATGGCCGTTGCCGGCGCTGCTGCTCAGCGGCGAGACGCTGCCGCTGGACAGCCCGCAGCTGGCGGCGCTGCAGATCACCGCGGCGCGCAAGCCGCTGCCGGCTGCGGCGCTGCGCGCCTGGCTCAGCGCGCCGGTGCCGGGCTTGAGCGAAAGCCGCTTGACGAACGCCTAGCGAAAGCCGCCCAGCAGGCGCAGGTGCGCCTGCCCGGCGCTGACGGCCTCGGCCCGGTTGCGCACGCGCAGCACGCGAAAGACCGTCACCAGATGGCCTTTCACGGTCGGCTCGGCCATGCCGAGCGCCCGCGCGATCTCCTTGTTGCTGCGGCCCTGCACCAGTTGGCCGAGCACGTCGAGCTGCCGCCCGGTGAGCGACTCCTGCGCCGCCGCGGCCGGCCGCTGCAGCAGGAAGGGCGGCACGTAGCAGCCGCCGGCCAGCACCAGCTCGATGGCGCCGAGCAGCACCCGCGCGTCGGCGGACTTGGGCAGCCAGCCGGCGGCACCGTCGCGCAAGGCCTGGGCGGCGAGGTCGGGGTCGGTGTCGGCCGACAGCAGCGCCACCGGCAGCAGCGGGTGGCCGCGGCGCAGCTCGCGCAGGGCTTCCAGCGGCGCGGCGCCGGGCAGGTGCACGTCCAGCACCACCAGCGCCACGTCGGGCCGCGCGGCCAGCACCGCCTGGGCACGCGGCAGGTCGGCGGCTTCGCTGACCTCGCAGCCGTCGCGCAGGCCGCGCAGCAGTTGCGCCAGGCCGACGCGCACCACCGCGTGGTCATCGACGACGAGCAGATGCAGGGGCGATGACGGCGGCACGTCCATGGGCGCGCGAACGTTAACAAATGTTCGACGCAGCGCAACGGCACAATGCCACACACAGCACAACCCCCCGGATCCGAGCATGAGACCCCCGATCAGCCTCATCGGCGCCCCCACCGACATCGGCGCCGGCGCACGCGGCGCGAGCATGGGCCCGGAGGCGATGCGCGTGGCCAACATCCAGTCCACGCTCGAAGGCCACGGCCTGGAGGTGCAGGACCGCGGCAACCTCGCCGGCCCGGCCAACCCGTGGCTGCCGCCGAGCGACGGCTACCGCCACCTGGCCGAGGTCGTGGCCTGGAACCGCGCCGTGCACGAGGCCGTGCATGCCGAGCTGCAGCTCGGCCGCCTGCCGATCCTGCTCGGCGGCGACCACTGCCTGGGCATCGGCTCGATCAGCGCCGTGGCGCGCCATTGCCGCGAAAGCGGCAAGAAGCTGCGCGTGCTGTGGCTCGACGCGCATGCCGACTTCAACACCAGCGTGCTCACGCCCAGCGGCAACATCCACGGCATGCCGGTGGCCTGCCTGTGCGGCCACGGCCCGCAGGCGCTGATCGAGATCGGCGGCCAGGTGCCGGCGATCAGCCCCAAGGTCATTCGCCAGATCGGCATCCGCAGCGTCGACCCCGGCGAGAAGCGCTTCGTGCACGAGATGGGGCTGGAAGTCTTCGACATGCGCTACATCGACGAGATGGGCATGCGCCACACGATGGAGCTGGCGCTGGCGACGCTGGACACGAACACGCACCTGCACGTCAGCTTCGACGTCGACTTCCTCGACCCCGACATTGCGCCCGGCGTCGGCACCACCATCCCCGGCGGCCCGACCTACCGCGAAGCGCAGCTGTGCATGGAGATGATCGCCGACACCGGCCGCCTGGGCAGCCTGGACGTGATGGAGCTGAACCCGGCGCTGGACATCCGCAACCGCACCGCCGACCTGGCGGTGGACCTGATCGAGAGCCTGTTCGGCAAGAGCACGCTGATGCGCGCATGACGACGCCACGGCACGACTTCGTCATTGTCGGCGCCGGCATCGCCGGCGTCTCGCTCGCCGCCCGGCTGGCGGCGCAGGGCAGCGTGCTGCTGCTCGAACGCGAAAGCCAGCCCGGCACGCACAGCACCGGCCGCAGCGCGGCGATGTTCATGGAAAGCTACGGCCCGCCGCAGGTGCGCGCCCTCACCCGCGCCAGCCGCGCAACCTATGCCGCGCCGGCGCTGCTGCCCATCCTGTCGCCGCGCGGCGTGCTCTACGCCGCCTGGCAGGGCCAGGAAGCGCTGCTCGAAGCCCACGCCACCCCGGCGCTGCAGCACCTGGACGCAGCGGCCGCGCTGGCGCGCGTGCCGGTGCTGCGCGCCGAAGGCCTGATCGGCGCGCTGGCCGAAGCCGACGCGATGGACATCGATGTCGACGTGCTGCTGCAAGGCTGGCTCGGCCATGCGCGCCAGCAAGGCGCCGTCGTGTGGACGAAGGCCGAGGTGGTGGCCGCGCAGCGGCCAGGGCTGGGCGCCGACTGGACGCTGCAGCTCGCCGACGGCCGCACGGCGAGCGCCGGCGTCCTGGTCGACGCCGCCGGCGCCTGGGCCGACGAACTCGCGCGCGCCGCCGGCGTCGCCCCGCTCGGCCTGCAGCCGAAGCGCCGCAGCGCCTTCACCTTCGATGCCCCCGCCGGCAGCGAACACCGCGGCTGGCCCACCGTCTGCGGCGTCGACGACAGCTGGTACTTCAAGCCCGACGCCGGCCAGCTGCTCGGCTCGCCGGGCAACGCCGACCCGGTGCCGCCGCACGACGTGCTGCCCGAGGCGCTGGACATCGCGATGGGCATCTCGATGATCGAAGAGCGCACGCTGCTGTCCATCCGCCGCCCGCGCCACACCTGGGCCGGGCTGCGCACCTTCTCGCCCGACGGCGAGATGGTCATCGGCTTCGACCCCACGGCGCCGGGCTTCTTCTGGCTCGCCGGCCAGGGCGGCTACGGCATCCAGAGCGCCGCCGGCGCGGCGATGCTGGCCGAGTCGTTGATCGTCGGGGCTGCACTGCCCGAGCCGCTGGCGCACGAAGGCGTCGAGCCGGCGTTGCTGGCGCCGGCGCGGCTGCGCGGCTGACATCAGCCCGGTGGCGGCGGCGCCAGCGCCCCCGGCTGCTGCGCGCACTCCTCGAACACCCGCACCGTGCAGCGCGCGCAGATCGCGCCGTCCAGCCGCGGCACGATGCTGGCGATGGCCGTGCGCTTGTCGCCGAAGACATGGTCGAGGCCGAGCTGGTCGAGAAAGCCGCGCCGCTGCCAGGTGGTCAGCACTTCGGGGCGCGGGTGGTGGAAGTACAGGTCGCCGCCGAGCGCGACGCGGCGCAGGTGCTCCTGCTCCCACAGCGTGGCGCCGGCGTCGTCGACGAAGTTCATGCTCTTGGCCATGACCAGCAGGTGCCGCGCCGGCTCCGGCCCGCAGCGCAGCGCCTGCAGCCGCTCGGAGACGTGCGCCACGGCGCCGAAGTAGACCGAGCCTTCCATGCGCAGCATCTTCAGCTGCGGGCATTCGCGGATGGTGCTGCCGTCGATCACCACCGTCGGTCGGCGCCGGTCGCCGCGGTCGAAGCCCAGCGTGCGCATCGCCGGGCGCGAGGTGCGGTACAGATAGCTGATCAGCGACAGCCCGACGCCGCCGAGCACCGCTTCCTGCAGCGGCAGCGCCAGCGTCGCGGCGAAGGTGGCGGCTGCGATCGCCAGTTCGCCGCGGTCCAGCTGCAGCAGGCGGCGCCAGTGTGGGTGGTCGATCAGCGTCGCCGCCACCCACAGCAGCAGCCCGGCGATGGCCGCCAGCGGCACCCAGGCGATCAGCGGCGCCGCGGCCCAGGCCAGCAGCAGCACCAGCGCGCCGGCAAACACGCCGGCCAGCGGCGTGCGTGCGCCCGAGGTCAGGTTCGGCAGCGAACGGTTCATCGAACCGCTGGACACGAAGCACGAGAAGAACGAGCCGACGATGTTCGACAAGCCCTGCCCCAGGCATTCGCGGTTCACGTCCAGCGGCTGCGCGGTGCGTGCCGCCAGCAGCTTGGCGATGGCCACCGTCTGGCCGAGCGAGACCACCGTCAGCGCCATCGCGATGCCGCTCAGCCGCGGCACGTCGCTCCAGCGCAGCGGCGCCGGCCCCCAGGCCGGCCAGGCCTGCGGCAGCGTGCCGACGAAGCCCAGCGGCTCGCCGGCCCAGCGCAGCAGCGCCCAGCCGGCCACGCTGGCTGCCGCCAGTGCCAGCAGCAGGTAGGGCCCGGCGGGCCACAGGCGGCGCAGCCCCCAGGCCAGCGCCAGCGTGCCGGCGGCAACGCCGATGGCCCACGGCTCGCCGCCCAGGTCGGCCCCGGCATGCCAGGCGATCAGCACCGCCGCGCCACTGGTGAAGCCGAGCATCACCGACGGCGAGATGAAGTTCGCCAGCGAGCCCAGGCGCAGCAGCGCCACCGTGGTCTGGATGACGCCGACGCCGAGCGTGACGACGAGCGCCAGCCGCAGGTAGTCGGCGCTGCCGGCCACGGCCAGCGGCGCCAGCATCGCGGCCAGCGCCAGCGACACCGCGTTCGTCGGCCCGGACAGCACCAGCCGGCTCGAGCCGGCCAGCGCCGCCACGATGCACGGCACGATCGCGGTGTACAGGCCCCAGGCCGGCGGCAGGCCGGCCAGCGCCGCGAAGGCGATGGCCTGCGGCAAGGCCAGCACGGCGCCGAGCAGGCCCGCCAGGGCATCGGCGCGAAGGCTGTGGCGGTCGACCTCCAATACCCAAGGTGCCCATCGCCCGAACCAGCGGGCCAGCCCGGGATAAGGCCGCGTTGTCTCCGGCATGGCGCGAGGTTAGCACCGGCAACGCGCATGGACGGCGGCCGGCGCGATGCGTACATTCAGCGCCCACAACGAGGAGACAACGATGGCGTACAAGAAGATCGCTGCGGCGCTGGCGGCGGCGCTGGCACTGGCGCTGGCCGGCTGCGCCACACCCCCCCCGACACGCCCCGCCGGCTGGGCCGCGCCCGAGGTCGTGGTGGCGCCGTCCAGCTTCACCGGCGTGCACGGCCTGGCCGTCGACGGCAGCGGCCGGCTGCTGGCCGGCAGCGTGGTCGGCAATGCGATCTGGCAGGTCGACCGGCAAAGCGGCGCCGCCAGCATCCTGGTCGGCGGGCCTGAAGGCCAGGCCGACGACATCGCCGTCGGCCCCAAGGGCGAACTGGCCTGGACCAACTACCTGATGGGCATGCTGCGCTACCGCGAAAGCGACAGCGCCCCGATGCGCGTGCTGGCCAAGGACCTGCCGGGGCTGAACTCGCTCGACTTCGACCGCCGCAGCGGCAAGCTGTACGCGTCGCAGGTGTTCCTGGGCGACGCGCTGTGGGAGATCGACGTCGCCGGCATCAGGCCGCCGCGGCTGATCGCCAAGGACCTGGGCGGCTTCAACGGCTTCGAGGTCGGCCCCGACGGCTTTCTCTACGGGCCGCTGTGGTTCAAGAACAGCGTCGTCAAGATCGACCCGGCCAATGGCGCGGTGACGGTCATCAACAACCAGTTCAAGACGCCGGCCGCGGCCAACCTCGACGGCAAGGGCAACCTCTACGTCGTCGACACCGCCACCGGCGAACTGGCCCGCGTCGATCTGGCCAGCGGCCGCAAGACCATCGCCGCGCAGCTGAAGCCGTCGCTCGACAACCTGGCCATCGCGCCCGACGGCACGGTGTACGTCTCGAACATGGCCGACAACTCGGTGCAGGCCTACAACCCCGCCAGCGGCGCGGTGCGGCTGCTCACCAGCGGCGGCGTCGCGGTGCCGTCGGGGCTGAAGGTCAGCGGCAATACGCTGTGGCTGGCCGACATCTTCGCCTTCCGCACCGTCGACCTGACCAGCGGCAAGGTCAGCGACGTGATGCGCATGCACGCGGTGGACACGGTGATGGAGTACCCGTTCGCGCTCGGCCTGTCGGACACGCGCGTGGCGCTGGCTTCGTGGTTCACCGGCACGGTGCAGGTGCTGGACCGCAGCACGCGCAAGACGCTGGCCATGCTGCACGGCTGGAAGGCACCGTACGACGCGCTGCCGCTGGCCGACGGCAGCCTGCTCGTCGCCGAGATCGCCACCGGCAGCATCACGCGCGCCAGCGGCGCCGGCTACGCGACGCGCACCGTGCTCGCCAGCGGCCTGGCCGGCCCGGTGCAGATGGCGCTGGGCCGCGACGGCGCGCTCTACGTGACTGAAGCCGCCGGCGTGCTGACGCGCATCGACCTGGCCAGCGGTGCGAAGAGCGAGGTCGCCAAAGGCCTGGCATTGCCCGAAGGCGTGGCCGCCACGCCGTGGGGCACCTTCATCGTCGCCGAAGCCGCGGCCGGCCGCCTGACCGAGATCGACCCCGCCAGCGGCCAGCGGCGCACGGTGGCCGACAAGCTGCCGATCGGCCTGTCCGGCGGGCCCGGCATGCCGCCGCCCTACGTGGCCACCGGCGTGGCCGTCGGTGACGACGGCACGGTGTACTTCAGCGCCAACCGCAACAACGCGATCTACCGCGTGCGGCCGCAGCGGTAGAAGAAGCGCTTCAGGGGCTCAAGGGCGCTTGCCGAACGCGGCCTTGTCGGCCGTCCAGGCGCGCGCCTGCTCGCTCAGGCTGAAGCCCAGCCCGGGCCGGTTCGGCACCTGCATGCGGCCGTCCTGGATGGTCAGCCGCTCGTTGAACATCGGCTCCAGCCATTCGAAGTGCTCGACCCAGGGCTCGTGCGCATAGGCCGCCGACAGGTGCAGGTGGATCTCCATCGCGAAGTGCGGCGCCATGCGGATGCGCGCCTGGTCGGCCAGGCCCATGATCTTCAGCATCGGCGTGATGCCGCCGACGCGCGGTGCGTCGGGCTGGATGAAGTCGACGCTGCGTTGGCGGATCAGCTCCCAGTGTTCGGCCACGCTGGTCAGCATCTCGCCGGTGGCGATGGGCGTGTCCAGCAGTGCGGCCAGCGTGGCGTGGCCCTCGGCGTCGTAGGCGTCCAGCGGCTCTTCGATCCAGGTCAGGTTCAGCTCTTCGACGGCGCGGCCGAAACGCTGCGCGGTGACGCGGTCCCATTGCTGGTTGGCGTCGACCATCATCGACACCTTGCCGGCTATGCGCTCGTGAACCGCGCGCACGCGCGCCAGGTCGACCATCGGGTCGGGCTGGCCGACCTTGATCTTGATACCACCGATGCCGCGCTCCAGCGACGCCGAGACGTTGTCCAGCACCTCGCCGATCGGCGACGACAGGAAGCCGCCCGACGTGTTGTAGCACTGCACCGAATCGCGGTGCGCGCCCAACAGCTTGGCCAGCGGCAGCTTCGCGCGCCGGGCCTTCAGGTCCCACAGCGCGATGTCGAACGCGGCGATGGCCTGCGTCGCCAAGCCGCTGCGGCCCACCGACGCGCCGGCCCAGACCAGCTTGTCCCACAGCCGCGCGATGTCGTTCGGGTCTTCGCCGATCAGGCTCGGCGCGATCTCCTTCGCGTGCACGAACTGCCCCGGCCCGCCGGCACGCTTGCTGTACGAGAAGCCGATGCCCGAATGACCTTCCTTCGTCTGGATCTCGGCGAACAGGAAGGCGATCTCGGTCAGCGGCTTCTGCCGCCCGGTCAGCACCTTGGCGTCGCTGATCGGGCGTTGCAGCGGCAGGAAGACCAGCGAGAGCTGGATCCACTCGATGCGGTCGGTGCTGGCCGGCCCGGCGGCCAGGCCGGCAGCCAGCGGATTGGCGGCGATGAAGGTCTGGGCCATGCTCACTCCGGCTTGATGTTCGCGGTCTTGATGACGCGCGTCCAGCGTTCGACCTCGCTCTTCACGAACGCGGTGTAGTGCTTCGATCCCTGCGTCGGGATCACGAAGCCGTTCTGGTCCATGCGCTGCTTGATCGCCGGCAAGGCCATGATCTTCGACAGCTCGGCCTCGAGCCGGTCGACGATGGCCTTCGGCGTGCCCGCGGCCACCGACAGGCCGGACCACGACAGCGCTTCGAAGCCCGGGTAGCCGCTCTCGGCCACCGTCGGCACGTCGGGGTACAGCGCGTTGCGCTGCGCGCTGGACACCGCCAGCGCACGCAGCTTGCCGGCCTTCACATGCTGCAAGGCGACGTCCTGGTTGATGAACATCAGGTCAATCTGGCCGCCGAGCATGTCGGTCATCATCGGGCCGCCGCCGCGGTACGGGATGCCGACCATGAACAGGCCCTTGCAGTCCTTAACTCCTTTCGGACATTCGCTGACCGTCTGCTTCAGCAACTCCATCGCCATGTGGCCCGACGCCGCATGCGTGTAGCCGTAGGTCAGCTTGCCGGGGTTGGCCTTGCCGTAGGCCACCAGTTCCTGGAAGGTCTTGATCGGCCGGTCGGGGTGGACGACGAGCACGTTCGGGCCGCTGTGGATCTGCGTCAGATGGATGAAGTCCTTCACCGAGTCGTACGGCAGCTTCGGGTCCAGCCCGTGCGCGACGGCGTTCTGGCCGACCCCCGTCTGGATGATGGTGTAGCCGTCGGCCGGCAGCTTGACGGCGCGAGACGTGCCGGTGGTGCCGCCGGCGCCACCGGCGTTCTCGACGATCACCGGCTGCTTCAGCGCCTTGGCCAGCTCCTCGCTGACCATGCGTGCCATGACATCGCTGGTGCCGCCGGGCGGGAACGGCACGACGAGCCTGATCGCCTTCGAAGGCCAGGGGGCGTCTTGCGAGTACGCAGGCGCCAGGCACAGCGCACCAAGGGTGGCGATGAAAACGCGACGAGTCATGGATGGGTCTCCTTTGGGATCGATGGATACGGTATCAGCGCTGGTTGGCGGCGCGCCAGGCGGCGAAGTCGGTGCGGCTCTGTTCGTCGGTCGGCGGGTACAGGCCGAGGATGGAACGACCCTCCATGACCTTCTCCTGCACGAAGTCTTCGAAGGCCGTCATCTCGGTGGCCTCGGCCGCGACTTCGTCGGCTATTGCCGCCGGGATGACGATAACGCCTTCGCCGTCGCCGACGACCACGTCGCCCGGCCACACCGGTGCGTCGCCGCAGCCGATGGGGCCGTTGATCTCCACCGCCTGGTGCAGCGTCAGGTTCGTCGGTGCCGCAGGCCGCTGGTGGTAGGCCGGGAACGGCAGCTTCGCGATGTCGGGCGAGTCGCGGAAGCCGCCGTCGGTGACGACGCCGGCAACGCCGCGCTTCATCAGGCGCGCGACGAGGATGCCGCCCGCCGACGCGGCGCGCGCGTCCTTGCGGCTGTCGATCACCATCACCGCGCCGGGCGGGCATTCTTCGACCGCCTTGCGCTGCGGGTGGCTGCGGTCGTTGAAGACGCTGATCGGGTTCAGGTCTTCGCGCGCCGGGATGTAGCGCAGCGTGTAGGCCTCGCCGACCATGTTCGGCAGCAGGCCGTTCAGCGGGTGCACGTCCTGGATGAACTGGTGGTGCAGGCCGCGCTTGAACAACGCCGTGCACAGCGTCGCGGTGCTGACCTTCAGCAGCTTGTCTCGGGTGTCTTGATTCATGGTCAGAAGATATCGGGTTCGCCGACGGGGGCGCCGAACTGGGTTTCGAGGTAGTCGAAGTCGCAGCCCTGGTCGGCCTGCAGGATGTGCTTGCTGAACATCCAGCCCCAGCCGCGTTCGAAGCGCGGCGGCGGCGGCGTCCACGCGGCCTTGCGCGCGGCCAGTTCGGCGTTGGAGACTTCGAGGTGGATGCGCCGCGCCGGCACGTCGACGCTGATGGTGTCGCCGGTCTTCACCAGCGCCAGCGGGCCGCCGATGTAGGCCTCGGGCGCGCAATGCAGCATGCAGGCGCCGTAGCTGGTGCCGCTCATGCGCGCGTCCGACAGGCGCAGCATGTCACGCAAGCCCATCTTCAGCAGCTTGGTCGGGATCGGCAGCATGCCCCACTCCGGCATGCCCGGGCCGCCCAGCGGGCCGGCGTTGCGCAGCACCAGGATGTGTTCCGGCGTGACGTCGAGGTCCGGGTCTTCGGACGCCTTCTTCAGCGACGGGTAGTCGTCGAAGACCAGCGCCGGACCGCTGTGCTGCAGCAGGTGCGGTGCGCAGGCGCTCGGCTTGATGACCACGCCGTCGGGCGCCAGGTTGCCGCGCAGCACAGCGAGAGCGCCTTCGGCATACAGCGGGTTGCTCATCGGCCGGATGACGTCGTCGTCGTAGACCTGCGCGCCTTCGACGTTGCTGCCGATGGTCTTGCCGTTGACCGTCATCGCGTCCAGCGCGAGCTTGTCGCGCATGCGGTTCATCATCGCCGGCAGGCCGCCGGCGTAGTAGAAGTCTTCCATCAGGTAGGTGTCGCCGCTGGGCCGGATGTTGGCGATGACGGGCACCGTGCGGCTGGCCTTGTCGAAGTCGTCCAGCGTCACCGGGTGCCCGGCGCGGCGCGACATGGCCACCAGGTGCACGATGGCATTCGTCGAGCAGCCCATCGCCATTGCCACGGCAATGCCGTTGTCGAAGCTGGCGCGCGACAGCATCGTTTGCGGCGTCAGCCCGTCCCACACCATCTGCACCGCGCGGCGGCCGCATTCGGAAGACATGCGCACGTGGTTCGCATCGGGCGCGGGAATCGACGACGCGCCGGGCAGCGTCATGCCGATGGCTTCGGCGATGCCCATCATCGTCGCCGCGGTGCCCATCGTCATGCAGGTGCCGTGGCTGCGTGCGATGCCGCCTTCAACCTCCAGCCACTCGGCCTGCGTCAGCTTGCCGGCGCGGCGTTCGTCCCAGAACTTGAAGCCGTCGCTGCCCGAGCCCAGCACCTTGCCCTTCCAGTTGCCGCGCAGCATCGGCCCGGCCGGCAGGTAGATGCACGGCAGGCCGGCGCTGAACGCGCCCATCAGCAGCCCCGGCGTGGTCTTGTCGCAGCCACCCATCAGCACGGCGCCATCGACCGGGTGCGAACGCAGCAGTTCCTCGGTCTCCATCGCCAGGAAGTTGCGGTAGAGCATGGTCGTCGGCTTGACGAAGGCCTCGCTCAGGCTGATGGCCGGCAGCTCGAGCGGGAAACCGCCCGCCTGCAGCACGCCACGCTTGACATCGTCCACACGCTGTTTGAAATGCATGTGACACTGGTTGATGTCGGACCAGGTGTTGATGATCGCGATGACCGGCTTGCCGGCCCAGTCGGACGGGCCGTAGCCCAGCTGCATGGCGCGCGAACGATGGCCGAAGCTGCGCAGGTCGTCGGGCGCGAACCAGCGCGCGCTGCGCAGGGTATCGGGGGTGCGGCTCATGTCGATGCTCCGAGGGGCAGCTTGCGGCCCGCAACAGCCGGAACAGCCAGAACAGCCTTCACCGCAGAGGGGCGGAGAGCGCAGAGGAAACGCAGAGGAAGACCTTGAAGTTCTCTGCGCAAACTCCGCGTCCTCCGCACCGCTGCGGTGAATGACTTCAGTGGGCCGACAGCTGCCGCCACCAGCCCACATGCCCTTGCACCCGCCAGCATCATCGTCACTCCCAATGCAAGTGATAGCCGCGCCCGACGTAGTCGAACCCGACGAGTTCGCCGATCGGCGTGTCTTTCACCGCCGGCGCCGCATAGTAGGCGCGGATTTCGCTGATCAAGCCGCTGGCCGTGTCGAAGACATACCACTCGTCGCCGCGCTGCGCGGTGCCCGACTGGCGCTTCCAGTGGGTCCATTCGATCACGGCTTCGTTGCTGTCGTGGCTGACCAGCACCTTCTCGATCGTCCATTGCGAACCCAGCGTCTCGACGCACCAGAGCCACTTCTTCGCGATGGCCTCGGCGCCGCGCCACGGGATCTCGGGCAGCCCGGGCGGGAAGTAGTGCACCGCGTCGGGCGTGAAGCAGCTCAGCAGCGCCGCGGGGTCGGCGGCGTTGCAGGCGTCGAAGTAGCGGCGGATCGTCGCCTCGTGTCGATGCATGCGGCCTCCTACAGCGCCGGCCGGCCGGCGGCCCGCCAGGCCTGGTGCTGGGCCCGCGTTTCGGCGCTCGGCGGGTACAGGCCCCACAGCGCTTCGCCGCGGGCGACGCGCTGCGCCAGATAGGCTTCGATGTCGTCCTGCGCTTCGCACAAGTCGGCCATCTCGGCGGCCAGGTGCGCGGGAACCACGGTGATGTTGTCGGCGTCGCCGTGGATCACGTCGCCCGGGTACACCGCGACGCCGGCGCAACCGATCGGCACCTGCAGGTCGGCGACGTGGTGGTAGCTCAGCCGCGTGGTCGCGGTGACGCCGGTGCTCCAGACGGCGATGTCGTCCATCGCCGCCAGCTCGCTGCCGTCGCGGAAGGCGCCGTCGGTGACGACGCCGCGCGCGCCGCGCCGCTGCATGCGCGTGACCAGCATGTTGCCCATGCTTGCCGCGCGCGCGTCGCGGTTGCTGTCGATGACGAGCACGTCGCCAGGCTGCACCTGCTCCACGCCCACCCACTGCAGGTTGTCGGCGTTCGGCGTGACCGTCAGCGTCGCATAGGTGTCGATGTCTTCGCGCGCCGGAATGAAGCGCATCGTGAAAGCACGCCCGGCGAAGCGGCAGATGGTCTTGTTCAACGGCTTCAGCCCTGCCAGCACCGGCTGGCGCAAGCCCTTCTTGTACAGCTGCGTCGTCAGCGACCCACTGCTGATGCGCGCCAGCCGCTCGAGCACGCTGTCGCTGACGTGAACCGGCTCGCGCGTCGGCGCCGGCGTCGGCGTGTGGGGGTGCTGCATGCGCTGTGTCTCCGAAGCCCCGCAGTTCCAGCCGCCGGGACGGGCTGGTCGACCGGGGGCCAACATCGTTGTGCGTCGATGCTAGGCGCCAAACCCCGCAGCGCCAAGCCAACGTAGAGTTCGACCCTCGTTCCAGTTCCACATGTTGGGAGCATTCGACCCGATGGCCGCACGCAGCAGCAGCGAAGGCACCGCCACGCTCGACAAGGCGCTCGACGTGCTCGACGCCGTCGGCGGCTCGGCGCAAGGCCTGAGCCAGGCCGAGCTGGCCGCGCGGCTGGCCCTGCCGCGCACGACGCTGTACCGGCTGCTCGCCACACTGGTGGCGCGCGGCCTGCTGCGGCGCGACCCGCTGCGCCGCGTCTACTGCCTGGGCCTGCGCTGCTTCGAATACGCGCGCCAGGCCTATGCGATGCCCGACCTGGTGGCCGCCGCCAGCGGCGAGCTGCGCGCGCTGCGCGACCTGACCGGCGAGACGACCTACCTCGCCGTGCTCGACGGCCTGGACACGCTGTCGCTGGAGCGTGTCGACGGCGCCCACGCGCAGCGTTCGCAAAGCGCCCTGGGCCAGCGCAAGCCGCTGCACTGCACGAGCCAGGGCAAGGCCATGCTGGCGGCGCTGCCGGCCGAGCGCCGCGACGCGCTGGTGCGCGAGATCAGCCTGCCGGCGCTGACGCCGCACACGCTGACCGACCGCCGCCGCCTGCAGGCCGACTTGCGCGTGACGGCGGCACGCGGCTATTCGATCGACGACGAAGAGATCGCACTCGGCGTGCGCTGCTGCGGCGCCGCCATCGTCGACGCGGCCGGCGAGATGCGCGGCGCCATCAGCGTCGCCGGGCCGGCGTTCCGCCTGACGCGCGCGCGCATCGAACTGCTGGGGCCGGAACTGGCGCATGCGGCGCGGCGCATCGGCGCGCAGCTGAGCGCGAACACCGTGCGCCCGGCCGATGGCGCCGCGCGCGTGGTCGACGGGCCCTGGGCTTTTCGCGGTGCCTTCCCGCGCTGGCATGCCGCCAGCGGCCGGCTGTTCTGGGCCGACCGGCTGGGGCCTTCGGTGCAGGTCTGCGATGGCCGGGCCGACCAGTGGCTCAGCGCCGCCGAGGCGCCGATCGATCTGTTGCTGCTGCACGGCGACGGCGTCGCACTGGCAGCAGGCGGCCGCTGGTGGCATCTGGATGCCGGAGCGGCGCCGCAAGCCATGCCGCTGCCGCCGGCGCCGCCGCTGGGCGCGGCCTGCGTGCACCCGGGTGGCGCGCTGTGGAGCGCGCTGGCCGACGGCGGCCGCTGGCGCGTCGGCGAAGTGCGGGCCGACGGCACGCTGCAAGGCCCGGACTGGTGCCTGTCCTGGCATCTGCCCGACGCCCCCGGCGCGATGGCCTGGGACGCCAGCGGCAACCAGCTCTTCGCCATCACGCCCGACAGCGGCGACATCTTCCGCTGGACGGCCGGCGACACCAGCGTGCGCCGCCTGGCGACGGTGCCCAAGGGCTCGGGCCGGCTCAGCGGCCTGGCGCTGGACCAGGCCGGCGGCCTGTGGTCGGCCCTGCACGACGGCTGGGGCGTCGTGCGCTTCGGCGACGACGGCGCACTCGACCGCGTGCTGCCGCTGCCGGTGCCCACGCCCACCGACCTGGCCTTCGGCGGCGCGGACCTGAAGACGCTGTTCGTCACCAGCGCACGCGAACCGGTGACGCGCGAAGCCCTGGCCAGCGCGCCGCTGTCGGGCCGGCTGTTCTCGGTGCGGGTCGACGAAGCCGGCGTGGCAGCGCCGGCATGGCGCGGTTTCGGCGGCTGAACGCTGGGCGTTGCCGGCGGAAGGGCGTAATCTCTGCGCCACGAGCGGCGCAGACCGTCCATCACCTGGCGAGACTTTGGGAGTGGCCATACGATGAGCAAGTCACCCGGGCGCTCCACCGCGCCGCCAGGGAGTCCTGGCCTGCCCGTCGGGGCCGACGACTACCGCCGGCTGTTCCACGAACTGCAGGTCCACCAGGTCGAACTGGCGCAGCAGAACGAAGAGTTACAAGAGGCGCGCAGTGCGCTGGCCGCCAGTCTGCGCCGTTATGTCGACCTTTACGAGCATGCGCCGGTGGGCCTGGTGACGGTCGACCGGCACGGCGTGATCCTCGAAGTCAACCGCCGCGCCCAGGAACTGCTGGCCGGTGGCAACGGCGACGCGCTGATCGGCCGCCCGCTGCTGAGCTGCCTGAGCGCCGACACGCGCGGCGCGCTCGCCCAGGCGCTGGCGGCGATCGGCGCGGATGAAGAAGACCACGGTGTGGAGATCTCGGTGCCGGCCGGCAGCGCCGGCCTGCGCAGCGTGCACGCCGAAGTGCGCGCCGGCCCGCGCGGCGACAACAACTTCCTGCTGGCGCTCAGCGACATCACCGTGCGGCAACAGGCGCAGGCTGAACTGGCGCGCACGCGCGAAATCCTGGAGCTGTCCAACCGCGTCGCACGCATCGGCTACTGGGCATACGAACTCGCCAGCGGCCGGATGATGTGGTCGGCCGTGGCCCGCGAGATCCATGGCGCCGGCGCCGACTACCGGCCGACGCTGGAAGGCCTGTTCGCCTTCTACCGCAGCGGTGCCGGCCGGCTGCGCGAAGCACTGGCCGAGGCCACCGGCCACGGCCAGCCCTTCGACATCGAACTGCAGCTGACGCCGCTGCAGGGGCCGGATCTGTGGGTGCGTGCGATCGGCATCGCCGAGATGTTCGACGGCCGCTGCCAGCGCCTGTACGGCACCTTCCAGGACATCGACGCGCGGGTTCGCGCCGAGCAGTCGCGCATCGCGCAGGCGCGTGCCGAGGCCGCCAACCGCAGCAAGTCGGCCTTCCTGGCGCGCGTCAGCCACGAGCTGCGCACGCCGCTGAATGCGGTGCTGGGCTTTTCGCACCTGCTGCAGCGTGCCGACGACGTGATGCTGTCGGCGCGTTCGCAGGCCCAGGTGCAGCACATCCAGCAGGCCGGCCAGCGCCCGCTGACGATGGTCGAAGACATCCTCGACCTGTCGAGCGCCGAGTCCGGCGAGCTGCTGCTGCAGACGCAGACCTTCGACGTGGCGCCGCTGCTGGCCGAATGCCTGGGCCAGGCGGCGGCGCTGGCCGCGCAGCGTAGCGTGCGCCTCGGCCAGGCTTACGGCCCACCGGGCCTGCGCGTGCGGGCCGACCGCATCCGGCTGGCTCAGCTGCTCGACCAGCTGCTGAGCAATGCGGTCAAGTACAACCGCGACGGCGGATCGGTCGAGACCGGTATCGCGCACGAAGGCACGCAGGTCACGATCGCGATCCGCGACACCGGCCTCGGCCTGAACCCAGAGCAATTGGCGAAGCTGTTCCAGCCCTTCGAGCGCCTCGGCGCCGAAGACACGGCCATCGAAGGCACCGGGCTCGGCCTCATCGTCGCGCGCCGGCTGGCCGAGGCGATGCAGGGCCGGCTGGACGTGCAAAGCACGCCCGGCGTCGGCAGCGTCTTCACGCTGCGCCTGCCCGCCGCAGACACGGCTGCCGAGGCGCCCTTCGTCGTGCTCTACGTCGAAGACAACGAGGTCAACGTCGAACTGATGCGCTGCGCGCTGGCCGAGCTCGACGGCGTCGTGCTCGAGGTGGCCAGCGACGGCGAGGCCGGCGTCGAACAGGCACGCCGCCTGAAGCCCGACCTGGTGCTGCTGGACATGAACCTGCCGCGGCTGGACGGCCTGGGCGTGCGCGCCCGCCTGCACGACGACCCCGCGCTCGCCGCCATCCCCTGCGTGGCGGTGTCGGCCAACGCCATGGCCGACGACATGCGGCAGGCGTTCGACGCCGGCTTCGTCGACTACCTGGCCAAGCCGGTGGACATCGACCGCCTGCTGGCCGTCGTCAGCGGCTTGCGCGCCACGCTGCGGCCTGCCGCGCCTCGATGACGACGCGCGTCGTCGGCCTGGGCGCGTCGGCGGGCGGGCTGGCGGTGCTGGAGACCTTTCTCGCCAACGTGCCTGCGGCCAGCGGGCTGGCCTACGTCGTCGTGCAGCACCTGGACCCGACGCACAAGGCCTTGCTGGTGGAGCTGCTGCAGCGCGCCACGCCGATGCCGGTGCACGAAGCCGTCGAGGCGCTGCGCGTGGAGGCCGACAACGTCTACGTGATCCCGCCGAACAGCGAACTCACCGTCGAGCACGGCCTGCTGTGCCTGGCGCCGCCGGCGCAGCCGCGCGGCACGCGGCTGCCGATCGACGTGCTGTTCCTTTCGCTGGCCCGCGACCTGGGCGCGCAGGCCATCGGCGTGGTGCTGTCCGGCATGGGCTCCGACGGCACGCTGGGGCTGCAGGCGATCCAGGCCGCCGGCGGCTTGACGCTGGCGCAGCAGCCCGAGTCGGCGCCGTTCGACGCCATGCCGCGCAACGCCATCGCTGCCGGCGCGGTCGACATCGTCGCCCTGCCCGGCGAACTGCCGCGGCGCATCCTGCGCGTCACGGCCGAGCGGCCCGCGGCAACGGCCCGGGTCGCCGGCGACGCCGACGCGCAAGCACTGGACACCATCCTGGCGCAACTGCGGCAGCGCAACCGGCACGACTTGTCGCTGTACAAGCCGAGCACGCTGAAGCGCCGCATCGAACGCCGCATGGGCGTGCACGGCCTGCCGACGATGGCGGCCTACGCCGCCTTCCTGCCCGAGAACCCGCAAGAGGTCGACCTGCTGTTCAAGGAGATGCTGATCGGCGTGACCAGCTTCTTCCGCGACGCCGCGGTCTGGCAGGCATTGAAGGACAGCGTGCTGCCGGCCTTGCTGGCGCGTGACGGCGTGCCGCGGCAGCTGCGTGCCTGGGTGGCCGGTTGTTCGACCGGCGAAGAGGCCTATTCGTTGGCCATGGTCTTCAAGGAGCTGGCCGGCGACGCATCGGACGGCGGCCACAGCCTGCAGATCTTCGCCACCGACCTGAGCGCCGACGCCATCGCGGTGGCCCGGCGCGGGCACTACCCGCCACGGGTCGTCGACGACATCGGCCCCGAGCGCCTGGCCCGCTTCTTCAGCGCCGACGGCGACGGCTGCATCGTCGACAAGAGCATCCGCGAGATGGTGCTGTTCGCGCACCACGACGTCATCCTCGACCCGCCGTTCACGCGGCTGGACCTGCTGTCGTGCCGCAACCTGATGATCTACTTCGCCGCGCCCTTGCAGCGCCGCCTGATGCCGCTGTTCCACTACAGCCTGCGGCCGGGCGGCGTGCTGCTGCTGGGCAGTTCGGAAACGGTCGGCACGTCGCAGGCCCTGTTCACGCCGGTGCAGGCGAACTCGCGCCTGTACTGGCGCAGTGACAATGCCGCCGGCGCCGGCGCGGTGGACTTTCCGGTCCAGCACCGCGCGGCGCTGCGCACCCAGGAGTCAGACTTGTCCCCATCGGCCCCGCAACCCGCCAACCTGCAGTCGCTGGCCGACCAGGCCTTGCTGCAGTCGTTCTCGCCGCCGGCGGTGCTCGTCAACGACCAGGGCGACATCCTCTACATCAGCGGCCGCACCGGCCGCTACCTGGAGCCCGCCGCCGGCAAGGCGAACTGGAACGTGCACGTGATGGCCCGCCCGAGCATCCGCGCCCAGGTGGCAGCCGCGCTGCGCCAGGCCTTGCAGGACAAGGTGGTGGTCGAGCTGCACGGCCTGCGCCTCGAAGAAGACGACCCGCGGACGCTGGCCGTGACCGTGCAGCCGATGCACGAACCGCGCGCGCTCGAAGGCACGGTGATGATCGTGTTCCGCGACATCGCCGCCCCGCTGCCCGGCAAGCGCCGCCGCAAGCCGCCGGCCGGCGGTGCGGACCCGGTGCTTGGCGACGAGATCCGGCGCGCGCACGAAGAGATCCTGGCCTTGCGCCAGGAAATGCGCGCATCGCAGGAAGAACTGCAGGCCACGAACGAAGAATTGCAGTCGACGAACGAGGAACTTCAGTCGGCCAATGAGGAACTGACGACATCGAAGGAAGAAGCCCAGTCGATGAATGAAGAGCTGCAGACGCTGAACGGCGAACTGCAGTCCAAGCTCGACGACCTGGCGCTGGCCCAGAGCGACATGCAGAACCTGCTCAACAGCACCGACATCGCGACCCTGTTCCTCGACAAGGACTTGAACGTGCGCCGCTTCACGGACCAGATCCAGCGTATCGTGCACCTGCGCGACGTCGATATCGGCCGGCCGCTCAGCGACCTGGCCAGCACGCTCATCTACCCGCGCCTGCATGACGACGCCACCGAGACGCTGCGCACCTTGAGCTTCACCGAAACCCAGGTCGCCACCACCGACGGCCACTGGTTCATGGTGCGCATCAAGCCTTACCGTACGCTGGCCAACGTGATCCAGGGCGTGGTCATCACCTTCGTCGACATCACCGCCGCCAAGGAACTCGAAGCCCGGCTGCGCCAGGCTTGACGACTTCAGCCACGAAGCCACGAAGGGGCACGACATGAACCACCGCGACACCGACGACCGGGTTTCCTCCACCCAGTTGCGCCAGCGCGCGCTGGCGCAACTGGGCGGCCGGCGCGCCGATGCGTCGGCCGCGCTGGGCGTGCTGCATGCACTGGCCTCGCAGCCGGCGACGGCGGCCGACGCGCTGGCGCTGCTGCATGAACTGCAGGTGCACCAGGTCGAGCTCGACCTGCAGGACGAGGAGCTGCGCCGGGCGCGCACTGAACTCGAACAGGCGCTGGCGCGGCGCACGCAACTGTACGAATGCACGCCGGCCGCCTGTCTGAGCGTCGACCACGGCAGCGTCATCGGCGAAGTCAACGCGGCCGCGGCACGGCTGCTCGGTGGCGAGCGCGCTGCGCTGGCCGGGCGCCGGCTCGACAGCTTCCTGGCGCCGCGCGGCGCCGATGCGCTGCACACGCTGCTGGCGCGCGCGCGCGATGGCCATGTCGACGAGTCCTGCGCCTTGCAACTGACAGCGCTGGACGGCACGACACGCGCCGTGCGGGCCGCGGCCCAGGTCGACCCCGGCAGCGCGGGCTTCCTGCTGGCGTTGATGGACTGCGGCGAGACCGCCGCGAGCCACGCTCAAGCCGGCCGCGAATAGGTCAGCATGCGGCCCTTGTAGGCCGCCAGTCCGACGCCGGCCCCATGGTCCAGCCGATGCTCGCGCAGGCCGAAACCCAGTTCGCGCATCTGGCGGTTGAAGGCCGGCCGGTTGCCGCGGTCGGGGTCGACGATCCAGACCTCGGCGGCCGCGGCAGCATGGCGGCCGATGAAGCCGCCGAGCGCATCGCTGGCGTCGCGGTCGTAGAGCAGGTCGCTGCCGATGATCAGGTCGAACGCGCCTTCGACATGGCGGCCGGCGCGGGCGCCGCGCCACGGGCCATGGCGGTACTTGATCGGCGCCAGTTCGTTGAGCCGCGCGTTGTGGTGCAGGAAGCTGGCGCTCAAGGGGTGGTTGTCGCTGGCCGTGACATCGGCGCCACGGCGGTGCCCCACCAGGCTGGCCAGGCCGAGGCCACAGCCGGCTTCGAGGATGCGCTCGCCGCCCAGCACCGGCCGCGCCGCCAGCCGCGCCGCCAGGTGCGCGCCCGAAGGCCACAGCAGGCCGAACAGCGGCCACGCGGCCGACGAGATGCCCAGCCGTTCAGCCTGGCCCAGCGGGTCGAAGAACTGCTGGCGGTCGAGCAGCGAGCGGATCAGCAGATCGTCGACGCCGGCGACGGCAATGCGCTCTTGTTTGGTCAGGTAGCCGACGGCAAGTCTCGAATGCAGCGGATGGAGACTCAGGGTAGCAGCCGGTCAAAGGCCCTGGCCGCTACAGACCGGCCCCACAGGTCGATGCCCACCGGCGTGCCGGCGTGCACGCGCTGCGCCGCGCTGCCGCGCACATAACCGAGCGCGACGCAGGCGCCGGCGGCGTAGCCCCAGCCGGCCGAGCTGAGTTCACCCACCGCCTGGCCGTCGACGACGATGGCCTCGCCGCCCCAGGCGTAGTCGGCCGGGTCGTCGAAGACGAAGCTCAGCAGCCGCTTCTGCAGCGGCCGGCCTTGCGCCGCGCGCAGCGCCGCCTGGCCGATGAATGGCGTGGTCTTGTCGAGCTTCACGCCGGCCAGCAGGCCGGCGTCGAACGGCGTTTCGTCGGGGCCGAGTTCGGCGCCCCAGGCGCGGCGGCCGGCTTCGATGCGCAAGGCATCGAGCGCGTAGTAGCCGGCATCTTGCAGGCCCAGGTCGGCGCCCGCTTCGGCCAGCGCCAGGTACACATGGCGCGCCATCTCCACCGGCACGTAGAGCTCGTAGCCGGGGCCGCCGACATAGCTCATGCGCGCGGCGCGCACGCGCGCCTGGCCGAGGTCGATCTCGGCCGTTGTCGACAGCTTGGCCGGCAGCTCGTCCGGGCTGATGTCTGCCACACGCCCCAGCAGCTCGCGCGACTTCGGACCCATCAGCGACAGCACGCAGGTCATCGCGCTGACATCGGTCAGCACGACATGCTGCGCCGGCTCGATGTGGCGCGAGATCCAGTCGGCGTCGCGCGTGGCCTGCGCCGAGCCGGTGACGACGAGGAAGCGCTCGGCCGCCAGGCGCAGCACGGTGAGGTCGCTCTCGAAGCCGCCGCGCTCGTTCAGCATCGGCGTGTAGACCATGCGGTCGACCGGCACGTCGATGTCGTTGGCGCACAGCCGCTGCAGCAGCGCCAGCGCGTCGCGGCCTTGCAGCAGTAGCTTGGCGAACGAACTCTGGTCGTAGATGGCCACCGCTTCACGTGTGGCGCGCTGCTCTTCGATGGCCCAGTCCAGCCAGCCGGGCCGGCCCAAGGTGGGCTCGGGCCGCGGCGCTTCGGCCGGCCGGCGGAAGTAGTTCGCACGCTCCCAGCCGAACTTGGCGCCGAACTCCGCGCCGCGCGCGGCCAGCCGCTCGTACAGCGGGCTGGTGCGCAGCGGCCGCGCGGTCTGCAGCTCCTGGCGCGGCCAGCGCATCGCGTAGTGCAGGCCCAGCGTTTCGCCGCTGCGCTCGGCCAGCGCCGAGCGGTTGGCCATGAAGGCGCCGAAGCGGCGGATATCGACGTCCCACAGGTCGCTCGGTGCCTGGCCGGCCAGCACCCATTCGGCCGTCAGCCGGCCGGCGCCGCCGCTGTTGGCGATGCCGGCCGAATTGAAGCCGGCGTTGACGAAGTAGCCGCGCAGCTCGGGCGCCTCGCCGAGGATGAAGTTGCCGTCGGGCGTGAAGCTCTCGGGGCCGTTCAGCAGCATCTTCACCGGCGCCGTTTCCAGGCACGGCGTGCGGTGGATCGCGTTCTTCATCAGCGGCTCGAACTGGTCCCAGTCTTCGTCGAGCAGCTGGAACTGGAAGTCGTTCGGCACCGGGTCGCGCCGCCAGGGCTTGGCCTGCGGCTCGAAGCCGCCCATCAGCAAGCCGCCAACCTCTTCCTTGTAGTAGATGAAGCCGTCGGGGTCGCGCATCACCGGCAGCATCGGGTGCACCCCGGCGATGCGGTCGGTGACGATGTAGAAGTGCTCGGCCGGGTACAAAGGCACGTTGACGCCGGCCAGCCGGCCGAACTGGCGCGCCCACAGGCCGGCGCAGTTGATGACGATTTCGCAGCGCACGTCGCCTTGTGCCGTGCGCACGCCGGCCACGCGGCCTTGCGCGACGACCACGCCAGTCACCTCGATGCCTTCGAGCAGCGTCGCGCCGCGCTGCCGCGCGCCCTTGGCCAGCGACATCGTCAGGTCGGCCGGGTTCGCCTTGCCGTCTCCGGGGATCCACATCGCGCCTTGCAGGTCGTCGGTGCGCATCACCGGAACCCGATCGCCGGCTTCCTTCGGCGTGATCAGCGCCACCTCGACGCCGAAGCTGCGCGCCAGTGCGGCCTGCTTCTGCAGCACCATCCAGCGCTCGGGGGTGCGCGCGACGTTGACGCTGCCGCATTGTTTCCAGCCCGTCGCGAGGCCGGTTTCGGCTTCGAGCGTCGAATACAACTCGATGCCGTATTGGCTCATGCGAGTCATGTTGCGGTTGGGCCGCATCTGGCCCACCAGCCCGGCGGCGTGCCAGGTGGTGCCGCAGGTCAGCCGGCCCTGTTCCAGCAGCAGCACGTCGCGCTCGCCCGACTTTGCCAGGTGGTAGGCGGTGGAGCAGCCGGCGATGCCGCCGCCCACGATGACGATGCGGGCTTGCGATGGAAGTGCCATGGACAAAGGCTAGCGCAATTCACAATGGGCCTATGACCGATCTCAGCCGCTTCCCCATCACCCATCACTGGCCCGCCCAACACCCCGAACGCCTGCAGCTGTATTCGCTGCCCACGCCGAACGGCGTGAAGGTCTCGATCGCGCTCGAAGAGATCGGCATGCCCTACGAGGTGCACCGCGTCGACTTCGAGAAGAACGAGCAGAACTCGCCGGCCTTCCTGTCGCTGAACCCGAACAACAAGATCCCCGCCATCCTGGACCCGAACGGACCCGGCGGCCGGCCGCTGGCGCTGTTCGAATCGGGCGCGATCCTGCTCTACCTGGCCGAAAAAACCGGCCAGCTGACGCCGGACGACGCCGCTGGCCGCTATGAAACGCTGCAGTGGCTGATGTTCCAGATGGGCGGCATCGGCCCGATGTTCGGCCAGGTCGGCTTCTTCCACAAGTTCGCCGGCCGCGACTACGAAGACAAGCGCCCGCGCGACCGCTACGTGGCCGAGTCGAAGCGCCTGCTGAACGTGCTGGACCAGCGGCTGGCCGAGCACGAATGGCTGCTCGGCAGCACCTACACCATCGCCGACATCGCCACCTTCCCGTGGGTGCGCAACCTGTTCGGCTTCTACGGCGCCGGCGAGCTGGTCGGCCAGGCCGACTTCAAGCACGTGGCCCGCGCGCTGCAGGCCTTCGTGGCGCGGCCGGCCGTCCAGCGTGGGCTGGAGATTCCGCGCAAGCCGGGCTGACGGAATACCTTCACCGCAGAGGGGCTGAGGGCGCGGAGTCAACGCAGAGGAAAGACAGGTTTTTCCTCTGCGCACCTCCGCGTTCTCAGCCCCTCTGCGGTGAAGGCTGTTTCCGGCCGGCCTGTCAGGCCCGGGCCAAACGGTTCAGCGCGTCCTGCCCCGTAGTCAGTGCCTGCAGCCGCTGTTCCAGGTAGCGCGTCAGCCGCACGTGCTGGCTCAGCACGACGTTGAAGCGCAGGTGCGGGCTGCTCGTGCCGGTGGCGCTGAAGGTGGCGCCGCCGGCCAGCAGCAGGCCTTGCTGCCAGGCGTCCTTGACCAGCAGTTCGACGTCGACGCCATCCGGCAGCCGGCCCCACAGGAACAGGCCGGCTTCGGACGGGCTCTCGAACGTGATGCCGGCTGCGCGCAGCGTGCGCAGGCTGGCCGTGCGCGCGCTGGCCAGCTTGGCGTGCAGGCGCTCGAAGTGCTTGCGCACGCGGCCGGCGGCCAGCAACTCCAGCAGCACCGTCTCGTTCAGTGCCGAGCCACTCAGCGTCGCGTAGATCTTCTCGCGCAACAGCGGCTTGAGCAGCGCCGGCTCGGCCGCGATGTAGCCCATGCGCAAGGTCGGGCTCAGCACCTTGCAGAAGCTCGAGTAGTAGATCACGCGCGACAGGCTGGACAACTGCGCCAGCCGCGTGCCGCCTCCGGGCAGCAGCTGGCCGTAGACATCGTCTTCGGCGATCAGCAGGCCGTGGCGTTCGGCCAGCGTCAGCACGCGGTGCAGGTTGCCGGGCGGCGCGGTCCAGCCGGTCGGGTTATGCAGCGTGTTCTGCACGAAGAACAGGCGCGGTCTGAACTGCGTTATCAGCGCTTCGAGCTGCTCGACGTCGATGCCATCGGCACGCCGCGCCACCGGCAGCACCTGCACGCCAGCCTGCTTCAGCCGCGCGGTCAACAGGTGGTAGCCGGGGTCTTCCACCACGACGGCATCACCGGGGCGCAGGAAGGCGCGGCAGATCAGGTCGATGGCCTGCGTGGCACCGACGGTGGTGAGCACGCGGCTGGCATCGACCGGGATGCCCTGGCCGCGCATCAGCAGCGCCAGCCGCTCGCGCAAGCCCGGCAGCCCCTGCGGCGGGCAGCGTGTGGCCATGCCGCCGGGCAGCGCCGCGAAGGCCCGCTGCAGCACGGTGGCAGGCACGGCGTCCTGCAGCCAGCCCACCGGCATGGCGCTGCTGCTGGCCAGCAGCAGGCCGGGCGGCTGGTCGTTGGACTGCTGCACCAGCCAGATCGGATCCTGTTCGTCGCCGGCTTCGACCAGCGCGGCCACCTCGGCCTCGCCGTGGACCAGCGTCGACGCGAAGTAGCCGGACGTGCCGCGTGCTTCCACCGCGCCTTCGGCCACCAGCCGGTCGTAGGCGATGACCACGGTGTTCGGGCTGACGCCCAGCGTCTTCGCGAGCTGGCGGATCGACGGCAGGCGCGCGCCGGCGCCGAGCTGGCCCCGCTCCAGCAGCAGCCGCAGCTGCTGCTCGATCTGCACCGCCAGCGGCTGTGCGGACTGACGGTCCAGCGTGAACATCGGGCGATTGTCGTCGCTCAGTATCCGGCGTCGTGGCAGCGGTAGCGTTCGCTGCGGCCGCGTTCGACCTGCTTCAAGCGGCGCTCCAGGTCGCCCAGGTCGCCGGCGCAGTACAGGTAGCGCTCGTCGGCGTCCATCGTGAACCGGTGCCAGGCGCGGCGCCAGGCGGCAGCCAGGTCGCCAACCGTCGGCAACGGCAGCCAGGGAAGTCGGGCGGTGCGTTCCATCGTGGGCCTTTCGTGATCCGATGCGGCACGATAGGTCGCCGCCGCTCGGCTTCCAAGACACAGCGGCAGGGCCTGTGCGAGGCACTGTGTCAGCGCCACGGCTCACACAGCCGGGCCGGCCGGGCTTGAGTGGCCGCCGATTCGGCCGATATCATTTGCTGATGCAACACGGGGGTTGACCAGACGATGCGGCGCGACCTGCAGCAACTCGAGCAGCGCTGGGGCCTGGCCGAGCAGAGCGCCGGCTTCGGCGTCTGGGATCTGGACGTGCGCGACCAGGTCGTGCACTACTCGCCGCAATGGAAGGCCCTGCTGGGCTACAACGACACCGACGAAGCCGACAGCACCGCCGTCTGGCGCAGCCGCGTGCACACCGACGACCTGCAGCCCATGCTGACGGCGCTGACCGGCCACCTGGACGGCCGCGAGCCGGCGTATGCGATGGAATTCCGGCTGCGCGCCGCCGACGGCAGCTACCGCTGGGTGCTGTCGCGCGGCCGCGTCGTCGAGCGCAACGCGCAAGGCGAGGCGCTGCGCGCGATCGGCACGCTGACCGATCTGACGGACCGCCGCCAGGCCGAACACGGCCGCATCGAGCGCGAACGCGCCGAAGCCACCGGCCGCGCCAAGGCCGAGTTCCTGTCGCACATGAGCCATGAGCTGCGCACGCCGCTGAACGCCGTGCTCGGCTTCGCCCAGCTGCTGCAGCCGCGCATCGGCGACGCGGACCTGGCGGAGCAGCGCCGCTACGTCGCGCAGATCGAAGACGCCGGCTGGCACCTGCTGCGTTTGATCGACGACGTGCTCCAGCGGTCGGAGCCGCCGCAAGGCCCCGGCATCGACCGCTTCAGCGCGGGACGCTGACGATGTGCGCCTGGATCTTGCCGTCGACCGGGCCGTTGCCGAAACGTTCGGCGATCAGCGCGGCGCACGCCGATGTCGCGTCGGCCAGGCTGCCGCCGCGGGCCGTGATTTCGTTGCGCAAGGGCGTGCCCTGGCAGTAGGCGATGGCCGGCTCGCGCGCCGATGATGCGCGGCTGCGCGCGGCGAGCGTCTCGATACGGGGCGCCGTGCCGAACCCGCCCTGCGCCAGGTCGTTCGTGATGGCGGCGCGGTCGGAGTAGCCGTGCGGCGTGCGCGCCATGAAACGCGGCGGGTCGGCCGGAAAGAGCCCGGCCAGCGCCACCGTCACCGCGTCGGCGAACTCGTTTTCCTCGATCCGGTCCCAGACATTGAACATGAACCAGCCGCCGGGCCGCAGCACGCGCCGGGCTTCGGCAAACGCACGCGCCTTGTCGGGGAAGAACATCGCGCCGAACTGGCAGGCGACGATGTCGAAGCTGCCGTCGTCGAAAGGCAGCTGCAGCGCGTCGGCCTGCTGCCACGTCACCGGCCGCTGCGTACCGACGGCCGCGGCACGATCGAGCATCGGCGGGTTCAGGTCCGTCGCCACCAGCTCGACCGGTTCGGGCAACACGCGGGCCAGCGCGCGCGTGACGACGCCGGTGCCGGCGGCGGTTTCGAGCACACGTGACGGCCGGAGCGCCGCGATGCGGCGCGCCAGGTCGCCGGCATAGGGCTCGAAGATCAGCGGGACGAGGCAGCTGTCGTACAGCTCTGGGACCGAGCCGGCGAAGACGGTGTCGGTACGGGGGCGATCCATGGGCCTGCTCCTTGCCCGGCGCGGGTGACCCGATCTTAGGCCCGTCAGCCCAGGCGCAGCGCCATCACCCCCGCCACCACCACCGCCGTGCCCAGGGCGCGCTGCAGGCCGAAGCGCTCTTTCAGCAGCCAGGTGCCGAGCAGCGCAGCGAACAGCACCGAGGTTTCACGCAGCGCCGCGACGCTGGCCACCGGCGCGCGCGTCATCGCCCACAGCGCGATGGCATAGGAGCCGATCGACGCCATGCCGCCCAGCGCCGCCAGCGGCCAGCGGCCGCGCGCATAGCGCAGGATCTCGCGCCGCCCTTCGGGGCCGCGGCGCCACCACACCAGCAGCGGGTAGGGCCAACCGTCGAGCACGAACAGGATCAGCACGTAGCGCAAGGCGTCGCCCGACTGGCGCACGCCGAGCCCGTCGACCAGCGTGTAGACCGCGATGATGCCGGCGTTGGCGAACGCGAACGCCAGCGCCTTGCCGTGGTGCAGCGCCTCGCCCGGATGCGCCAGCCCGACCAGTGCCACGCCGACGGTGATGCCGATGACGCCCAGCCAGGCCGCCGCTGTCGGCACTTCGCCGATCAGCGAGCCACTGGCCAGCGCCACCAGCAGCGGTGCGAAGCCGCGCATGATCGGGTAGGTCATGCCCAGCTCGCCGTGCTGGTAGGCCCCCGCCAACGCGATGTAGTAGCCGATGTGGATGAACAGCGACGCGCCGATGAAAGGCCAGCTCTCCGGCCGCGGCAGCCCGACCCACAGCATGAACGGCAGCGCGACCAAGCTGCCGATGAAGTGCACCAGCGCCGTGTCCAGCGTCTTGTCGCCGGCCGATTTGACCAGCGCGTTCCAGCTGGCATGCAGCGCCGCGCCGCAAAGCACGGCCAGCACCACCGGCCAGGTCAGGCTCAAGCGAGTGCGCAGCGGCGCGCGCGTGCGAGAAAGTGCGTCAGCGTCGGCGTCTCGGTGTTTTCGGCCTTGGCCTCGTCGTCCCACAGGCGCAGCCGCACGGCGTCTTGCGCCTCGGGCAGCGCCGCGAAAGCCGCGGCCTGCGCCGCGTCGAAGATGCCGCCCTGCAACACCAGGCTGCGCTTGGAGTCGGCCGACAAGGCGTCGTGATAACCCGGCCGCGTGGCGCACAGGTAGCGCTTGGCATCGACGTGCAGCTTCACGGCACCCAGCACGCGCTCCGGGAACAGCCGGCGCAGGAAGGGCAGCGCGATGTACTGGTGCACGTCGTCGACGCCGCGCAGCGATGGCGTCTCGCCGAGTTCGTGCAACAGATGGCCCAGGTCGTGCAGCAGTGCGGCGGTGACGAGTTCGTCGTCGACGCCATGGCTTTCAGCCAGCGCCGCGGTCTGCAGCGCATGCTGGAGCTGCGTCACCGGCTCACCGCTGTACTGCTCGCCACCGCGGCGGCGAAAGATGGTTTCGATGTCGTCGATGCTCAGCATGTCAGCAACGGATTGCGCCCATTGAAGTCATTCACCGCAGAGGTGCAGAGGACGCGGAGTTTCCGCAGAGAACTTCAAAGTCTTCCTCTGCGTTTCCTCTGCGTTCTCCGCCCCTCTGCGGTGAAGGCTGTTCCGGCTGTTCCGGCTGCAAGCCGACGTTGGCAACAGACGCTTCATTTCAGAGCCGAGGTTCGTCCAGCGCCGCCAGTTGCGAATGGCGCAACCGCGTCGCCGTCAGCGCGCCGGCCGATTCGAGGATCGGGTAGGCGATCGAGCAGATGTGGGAGTTGATGCGCTTCAGCTCGCTGATCAGGTCCAGGTGCAGCGAGCTGGTTTCGATGCTCTGCGCCGTGTTGTCCTGCAGCCGTGCGATGTGATTCGCCGCGTACTCGTGCTCCAGGTCGCGGAAGCGGGCCTTCTCTTCGAGCAGCTTTTGCGCGTCGCGCACATGGCCGTCCAGGAAGACGCTCATGCCCAGGCGCAGATTCGACAGCAGGCGTTCGTGCAGGTGGCAGATCTCGGCCATGCCGGCGTCGCTGAAGCTGCGGTTCTTGCGCACCTTCTTGTCTTCGATGTCCTGCACCACGCGTTCGATGATGTCGCCGATCTGCTCCATGTTGATGGTGAAGCTGACGATGTCGGTCCAGCGCCGGCCTTCGCGTTCGGACAGCGCTTCGCGCGAGATCTGCGTCAGATAGAACTTGATCGCCGAGTACAGCTCGTCGACCGTGTCGTCCATGTGGCGCAGCCGTTCGGCCAGTTCCAGGTCGTTGTGGCGCAGCACCGTCAGCATGCCGCGCAGCATGGTCTCGACCACGTCGGCCTGGTGCAGCGCTTCGCGCGCGGCGCAGCTGATGGCCAGCGACGGCGTGGCCAGCGCCACCGGGTCCAGGTGGCGTGGCCGGTCACCGGCGCCAGGGGGCGGTGTCGGCAGCCAGCGTTCGACCAGCCGCCCCACCGGGCCGGTGAGGCCGATGAACAGCAGCGCCAGCACGATGTTGAAGCCGAGGTGGAACAACACCACCTGCTGCGGCACCGACGGCACGAACTCCTGCAGCAGCACGTGCGCCTGCGACAGCAGCGGGATCGCGATCAACGCGCCGATGGTCTTGAACACCAGGTTGCCCAGCGGCAGCCGGCGCACTTCCGGCGCCGCGCCGCTGGTGGCCAGCATCGCCAGCACGCCGCTGCCGACGTTGGCGCCGAGCACCAGGCCCAGCGCCACCGTGCTGGGGATCATCGCCTGCGAGGCCAGCGTGGCCGTCAGCAGCACGATGGCCAGGCTGGAGTACGACAGCACCGTCAGCGCCGCGCCGACCACGATGTCGAGCAGCACCTCGTTGGGCAGCGCCACCAGCAGCGCCCGCACCGCCGGCGATTCGGTCAGCGGCTTGGTCGCGCCGACGATCAGCTGCAGCGCCAGCGTGATCAAGCCCAGCCCGATCAGCACGCGGCCGATGCGCCCGGCCTGGCCGTTCTGGCGCGAGATGAACATCACCACGCCGCTGAAGATCAGCAGCGGCGACAGCCACGACAGGTCGAACGAGAACACCACCGCCATCAGCGCCGTGCCGACATCGGCACCGAGCATCGCGGCCAGCGCGGCGCTGGTCGCGACCAGGCCCTTGCCAACGAAGGACGCGACGATCAGGCAGGTGGCCGTGCTCGACTGCACCAGGCTCGTCACGCCCAGGCCGGCGCTGGCCGCGGCGAAGCGGTTGCTGAAGCTGCCTTGCAGCACGCGGCGCAGGTTTTCGCCGAACACGCGCAGCATGCCGGTGCGCACGATGTGCGTGCCCCAGACGAGCAGGGCGATGGCGGCGAGGAGGTTGAGGAGGTGGACCAATTCAGTTCGTCGGGAGAGAGTAGGTCTTCAGGTTGGTGAAACTCTTCATCGCTTCCTGGACACCTTCTTTGTACCCCAGACCGGAATCCTTGATGCCGCCAAAAGGCGTGAGTTCCAGGCGGTAACCCGGCACCTCGCGCACGTTCACGGTGCCGACCTGCAATTCGTTCACGAACCGCATGATGTGGTCCAGGCGCTGCGTGCAGACCGACGACGACAGGCCGTAGGCGGTGCCGTTGGCCATGGCGATCGCTTCGTCGATGGAGTCGAAGCCGATGATCGGCGACACCGGGCCGAAGGTTTCTTCGCGCACCACCGTCATCTCTGGGCGCACGCGGTCGATCACCGTTGGCGCGTACAGCGCGCCGTCGCGGCGGTGGCCGGCCAGCAGGCGTGCGCCTTGCGCGACGGCTTCGTCGACCCGCGCTTCGAAAAGCCGCGCCGCGGCTTCGTCGATCACGGTGCCCATGTCGCTCTTTGCATCAGCCGGGTCGCCGAAGGTCCAGGCCCGCGTCTTCGCGACGACGAGTTCGGTGAACTTCGCCGCCACGGCGTTGTGCACCAGCAAGCGTTTCACCGCCGTGCAGCGCTGGCCGGAATTCTTGTACGAGCCCTGCACAGCGAGCGTGGACGCCTCGTCGAGGTCGGCATCGTCCATGACGATGATCGGGTCGTTGCCGCCGAGTTCGAGCACGACGCGTCGGTAGCCGGCCTTGGCCGCGATGTATTTTCCGATGGCCACGCCACCGGTGAAGCTGACCAGGTCGACCGCCGGGTTCGTGATCAGCTCGTCGGCGATCTCTTTCGGGTCGCCGGTGATGACGCTCAGCATCGGCCCGGGCAAGCCGGCTTCGTACAGCAGGTCGGCAAACAGCAGCGCCGACAGCGGCACCTTCTCCGATGGCTTCAGCACCATGCGGTTGTTGGTGGCGATCGCCGGCACCACCTTGTGCGCGACCTGGTTCATCGGGTGGTTGAACGGCGTGATGGCGGTGATCACGCCCAGCAGCGGCTGGCGCAGCGTGTGCACGCGGCGCGCGCGGCCGTGCGGCGTGATGTCGCAGGCAAAACTCTGGCCGTCGTCGCGCAGGCATTCGATGGCGCCGAACATCAGCACGTCGGCAACGCGACCCGCCTCGTAAGTGCTGTCCTTCAGGCACAGGCCGCTTTCGGCGGTGATCAACGCGGCGATCTCGGCCGTGCGTTCGCGCACCCGCGCCGCCGCCTTGTTCAGGATGTTGCTGCGCTCGAAGCGGCTCAGCGTGGGCCGGTAGCTCTGCGCAATGGCGAAGGCTTCGCGCACCTGGGCCAGCGTCGCCTTCGGCACCGTGCCGACCACGGCGCCGCTGAACGGGTTGCGGACGTCGAAGCGGCGCTCGCCCGCGACCTTCTCACCGGCCAGCCGCAACGATTCATTGCGCATGGTTCAGCGCCAGGTCGAAAGCGTCGAAGTTGCGCCAGCGGCGCTGCGCATCCAGGCCGTCGATGCGCCGGTTCAGCACCAGCGGCACGCGCTGTTCTGACGTGCCGCCGTGCGAACGCAGCGGCACTTCGAGTGCGCTGAGGTCGTGCTTCGCCGCCGACGTGCCGAGCACGACCGAACGTTCGCTGACGACGACCAGGTCGCCGATGCGGTCGGCCGGCAGCTCGAAGCGTTCGGCCGCTTCGGCGCGCGTCAGCACGGCTTCGATGCCGCGCAGCGCCGACAGACGGGCCGACAGACGTGCCACGACATCGGCGCCCGGCGGCAGGTAGACCGTCGCGAACGAGCCCAGCGCGCCGTGGTGCACGACATACGGGTCGGTGATCGGCAGGATCACGCGCGCCGCGCCGGGGCCCGATTCCGCGAGCCAGCCGTCGAGCAGATCCTGCAGGTAGATCACGTCGGGCGACGCATCGAGCTTGACCTTCGCATTCATGCCGTGGTCGGCCGTGAGCGCGATCACGCAGCCCATCGCGTCGAGTTGCCCGAGGTAGCCGTCCATCATCGCGTAGAACGCGTTCGCACCTTCCGTGCCAGGCGCGTGCTTGTGCTGGATGTAGTCGGTGGTGCTGAGATACATCGCGTCGGGCCGGCGCGTCTGCATCAGCTTGACGCCGGCGGCGAAGACGAATTCCGACAGTGCCGCACTGTAGACATCGGGCAGCGGCTGGCCGACGAGTTCGAGCACGCCGGTGATGCCGTTGTCGGCCAGCGTCGCCTGGTCGGCCTTCTCCGACGAGAAGCAGATGCCTTGCATGCCGTGGCCGAGCAGGCGGCGCAGCTTGTCCTTGGCGGTGATCACGGCGCAGGACTTCCCGGCATCGGCCAGCGCGGCCAGGATCGTCGGCGCGCGCAGCCACTTCGGGTCGTTCATCATCACCTCGGTGCCCGAGGCGACGTCGAACAGGTAGTTGCCGCAGATGCCGTGCACGCTGGGCGGCGCGCCGGTCACGATGGACAGGTTGTTCGGGTTCGTGAAGCTCGGCACCACGCAGTCGGCGACGAGCGCCGTGCCGTCGGCCAGCACGCGCTTCAGCCACGGCATGCGGCCGTCGAACACGGCCTGCGCCAGGTAGTCGGGTTCGCAGCCGTCGACGCAGACCACCACGGTCGGCGCGGCCGGCAGCTTGTAGCTTCTAGCGTTGACCTTGAGCATGGTGCGTCGCCTCGCGCTTCAGGTGGTTGGTGACCGTGCGGTCCTTGCTTTCCATGACATGGTCGAACATCGCCTTGCCGGCCGCTTCGGGGTCGCCCGAAGCGATGGCCTTGACGATGCCGCGGTGTTCGCCGGCGGAGATCGGCAGCAGCCAGCCGTCGGCGAGGTTCAAGCGGCGGAAAAGCGAAAGTTCCTTGATCAGCTTGCGGTAGATCGCGGTCAGCTTGCGGTTGCCCGCCATCTCGACCAGCCGGTCGTGGAACTGCAGGTTCAGCAGGTGGTAGCCGCGCGCGTCTTCGGCCTTCACGGCACGCTCCATCGCGTCGACCAGCGCACGCATTTCCTTCGTCTGCGCCGGCGTGATGGATTGGGCCAGCTGCCGCCCCACCAGCTCGTCCATCGCCGCACGCAGGTCGAAGATCTCCACCGCTTCGTCGATCGGGATGTCGCGCACGAAGACGCCGCGGTTCTTCTCGGTGCGCACGAGGCCGGCTTCTTCGAGCATGCGAAACGCCTCGCGCAGCGGCCCGCGCGACACGCCCAGCCGCGTGGCCAGCGCCATCTCGGTGAGCTTGGCGCCGGGCGCGAGCTCGCCGGACAGGATCATGCGTTCAAGTTCGCCCTGCACCACGCTCGACAGCGAGCTGGTCTGCAGCAGCGTGATGGTCGGGTGCGGCGGCGGCGCTTCGGCAGCCGGCTCGGCCACCGCACCGGCAAGGGTTCTCATGCACGGCATTGGAGCGCCGGTTCAGTGGATTGTCAACAATAGACAAACTACCGTTGACACTGCGGGAACGGCCGGGCACGATGTTCGCTAGCACTGCATCAGTGCCCCTGCGCCGGCCGCGCCGTCATCGGCGTGTCATCGCAGGGCTGGCATCGTCGACAGTTTCGCGCCCACATCACCCCCCCAGGAGCCGACATGCGTTTCACCTTGATCACCACCGCCCTGCTGCTGGCCGCCGGCGGCGCGGCGGCGCAGAAGACCCAGCTGCTGGTCTACACGGCACTCGAAACCGACCAGATCAAGGCCTACCAGGAAGGCTTCAACAAGGTCGAGCCGAACATCGACATCAAGTGGGTGCGCGACAGCACCGGCGTCATCACCGCCAAGCTGCTGGCCGAGAAGGCGAATCCGCAGGCCGACGTGGTGATGGGCGTGGCCGCTTCGAGCCTGGCGCTGCTCGACAAGAACGGCATGCTCGAGCCGTACAAGCCGCTGAACGCCGACGCCATCATGAGCCAGTACCTGGACAAGAAGAAGCCGCCGGCCTGGTTCGGCATGGACGTGTGGGGCGCCACGGTGTGCTTCAACACCGTGGAGGCGGCGAAGAAGAACATCCCCAAGCCCGAGACCTGGAAAGACCTGACCAAGCCGGCCTACAAGGGCCAGATCGTGATGCCGAACCCGGCTTCGTCGGGCACCGGCTTCTTCGACGTCAGCGCCTGGCTCACGCTGTGGGGCGACGACAACGGCAAGGGCGGCGGCTGGAAGTACATGGATGCGCTGCACGAGAACATCGCGATGTACACGCATTCGGGCAGCAAGCCGTGCAACATGGCGGCCAGCGGCGAGTTCGTCGTCGGCATCTCGTTCGAGTACCGCGGCAACACGAACAAGGCCAAGGGCGCGCCGATCGACCTGGTGTTCCCGAAGGAAGGCCTGGGCTGGGACCTGGAAGCCTTTGCCATCCACAAGGGCACGAAGAACATCGCCGCCGCCAAGAAGCTGGCCGACTGGGCTTCGAGCAAGGACGCGATGCTGCTGTACGGCAAGAATTTCGCCATCACCGCGCAGCCGGGTGTGGCCGCGCCGCTGGCCAACGTGCCCAAGGACTACGAAGCGCGCCTCGTGAAGATGGATTTCGCGACCACCGCGGCCAACCGCGAACGCGTTCTCGACGAATGGAACAAGCGCTACAACGCCAAGTCGGAACCGAAAAAGTAGTCGTGTCGGCGTTCCTGAAGCTGCAGGGCATCGAGAAGCGCTTCGGCAGCTTCACCGCGCTGAAAGGCGTCGACCTCGACATCGCCAAAGGCGAGTTCGTCTGCTTCCTCGGCCCTTCGGGCTGCGGCAAGACGACGCTGCTGCGCATCATCGCCGGGCTCGAAGCCCAGAGCGCCGGCACGCTGCACCAGGGCGGGCGCGACATCTCCCGGCTGCCGCCGGCCGGGCGCGACTACGGCATCGTGTTCCAGAGCTACGCGCTGTTCCCGAACCTCAGCGTTGCCGACAACGTGGCCTATGGCCTGGTCAACCGCAAGATGCCGAAGGCGCAGGTGCGTGAGCGCGTCGGCGAGCTCGTCAAGCTCGTCGGCCTGCCGGGCAGCGAAGGCAAGTTCCCGGCGCAGCTCTCGGGCGGCCAGCAGCAGCGCATCGCGCTGGCGCGCGCACTGGCGACGAAGCCCGGGCTGCTGCTGCTGGACGAGCCGCTGTCGGCGCTGGACGCAATCGTGCGGGTGCACCTGCGGCAAGAGATCCGCAGCCTGCAGCGCCAGCTCGGCGTAACCACGATCATGGTCACGCACGACCAGGAAGAAGCGCTGGCGGTGGCCGACCGCATCGTCGTCATGAACCAGGGCGCGATCGAACAGGTCGGCACGCCGATGCAGGTGTACCGCGACCCGGCCACGCCATTCGTCGCCGACTTCGTCGGCCGCATCAACGTGCTGCCGGCCACGCTGGAAAGCGGCGACCGCGTGCGCATCGGCGCCACCAGCTTCCACTGCCCCCACGCGCACGCACCGGGCGGCGACGTGAAAATCTACCTGCGCCCCGAAGACGTGCTGGCGCGGCCGATTCAACCGGGCGACGCCAACGTCTTCGATGCGTCGATCGACAAGATCGAGTTCCTCGGTTCGTACTGCCTGGTGCGCGTGCAAAGCCCGGCGCTGGGCGAGCACCGCTTGACGGTCTACCTGTCGCTGAACTTCCTGGCCGAGCAGCGCCTGGAAGTCGGCGGCCGGCTGCCGCTGAAGCTGCTGCCGGACCGCATGCGGGTCTTCGAAGGATGAGCACGCTGGCGCTGCCGCTGCGCGCCACGGCCGGCGACCGTGTCGCGCATGTGGCGCTGGGCGGCGTGGCGCTGGTGCTGTTGCTCTTCCTGGCCGGGCCGCTGCTGGCGGTGCTGCAGCAGTCGGTGCAGAACGCCGACGGCCGCTTCGTCGCCTTCGCCAACTTCATCAGCTACGCCAAGACGCCGGCGCTGCTGCAATCGTTGTGGAACAGCCTGTGGGTGGCCGGCGTCGTGACCCTGGTCGCCGTGCCAGCGGCGTTCTGGTTCGCCTACGCGTTGACGCGCAGCCGCATGCGCTTGAAGCCGCTGTTCCGCGGCATCACGCTGATCCCGCTGCTGGCGCCTTCGCTGCTGCCGGCAATCTCGCTCATCTACTGGTTCGGCAACCAGGGCGTGCTGAAGGGCTGGTTCGGGCTGGACCAGATCTACGGCGCGCCGGGCATCGTCGTCGCCGAGATCTTCGCGGTGTTCCCTCATGCACTGATGATCCTGGTGACGGCGCTGGCCACCGCCGACGCGCGGCTGTACGAAGCCGCCGATTCGATGGGCACACGGGCGGCGCGCAAGTTCTTCACCATCACCTTGCCTGGCGCGAAGTACGGTTTGATCTCGGCGGCGCTGGTCGTGTTCACGCTGGTCGTCACCGACTTCGGCATTCCGAAGGTCATCGGCGGCAACTTCAACGTGCTCGCCACCGACGTCTTCAAGCTCGTCATCGGCCAGCAGGATTTCCAGCGCGGCGCCGTCGTGGCGCTGCTGCTGCTGGCGCCGGCTTTGCTGACTTTCGGCGTCGACCGGATGATCAGCGCCAAGCAGACGGCGATGCTGACGGCGCGCGCCGTGCCCTACCGGCCCAAACGCGTGCGCTGGTTCGATGCGCTGATGACGAGCTACTGCGTCATCATCGCGCTGCTCGTGCTGGCGATGCTGGGCATGGCGCTGTTCGCGTCTTTCGCCAGCTTCTGGCCCTACAACCTGAAGCCCAGCCTGCGCCACTACGCGATGGGCCTGTTCGACGCCGAGGTCGGCGAAGGTTTCGTCAACAGCCTGCGCATGGCGGCGGGCACGGCGGTGTTCGGCACCGCGCTGGTTTTCGTCGGCGCCTACTTGCTCGAGAAGACCCAGGGCGCAGGCCCGCTGCGCAGCGGCGTGCGGCTGCTGGCGATGCTGCCGATGGCGGTGCCCGGCCTCGTACTGGGCCTGGGCACGATCTTCTTCTTCAACGCACCCGGCAACCCGCTGAACGGGCTGTACCACACGATGGCGCTGCTGACGCTCTGCACCATCGTCCACTTCTACACCACCGGCCATCTGACGGCCGTGACGGCGCTGAAGAGCCTTGACGCCGAATTCGAAGCCGTCAGCGCATCGTTGAAGGTGCCGTTCTACAAGACCTTCTGGCGCGTGACGCTGCCGATCTGCACGCCGGCGCTGGTGGACATCGCGCGCTACTTCTTCGTCAACGCGATGACCACGATCTCGGCCGTCGTGTTCCTGTATTCGCCCGAGACCAAGGTCGCATCGATCGCGATCCTGAACCTCGACGAAGCCGGCGAAACCGGCGCGGCCGCCGCGATGGCGATCCTGATCGCCGCGGCGTCAGCGGTGGCAACCTTCCTGTTCTGGCTGCTATCGCTGTGGATCGAGCGGCGCACGCAGGCTTGGAAGGCGGAGTGAACGCTTTCGGCGCCCATTCAGCGGCGGCTTGCGGCCCTTTGAAGTCATTCACCGCAGAGGTGCGGAGGGCGCGGAGTTCCCGCAGAGAACTTCAAGGTCTTCCTCTGCGTTTCCTCTGCGCTCTCCGCCCCTCTGCGGTGAAGGCTGCGCCGGCTGCTTCGGGCCGCCAACGGACACCCGAACCACTGACAATTCGCGAGCCCGATTCGCCTCTCCACAAGATCAGGAGCCGCTGACATGGACAGAGACCGCATCCTGCTGACCCCTGGCCCGTTGACCACCACCTTGCGCACCAAGCTCGCGATGCTGAAGGACTGGGGCAGCTGGGACGCCGACTTCATCGCCGTCACCGCCAGCGTGCGGCAGCGGCTGCTCGACATCGTGAGCGGCCACGACAGCCATGTCGTCGTGCCCTTGCAAGGCAGCGGCACCTTCAGCGTCGAAGCGGCGGTGGCCACGCTGGTGCCCCGCGACGGGCATGTGCTCGTGCTCGACAACGGCGCCTATTGCAAGCGCGCCGCCAAGCTGACGCAGATGATGGGCCGGCGCTCGACCGTGATGCCCTTCGCCGAAGACGCGCCGGTGTCGCCGGCGGCGCTGGAAGACCGTTTGCGCAGCGACGCCAGCATCACGCATGTCGTGCTGATCCACTGCGAAACCGGCACCGGCGTCGAAAACCCGCTGGCCGAGGTGGCAGCGGTCTGCGAGAAGCACGACAAGGGCCTGATCGTCGACGCGATGTCGAGCTTCGGCGCCTTGCCGATCGATGCGCAGCGCATCCGCTTCGACGCGTTGGTGGCGGCCAGTGGCAAGTGCCTCGAAGGCGTTCCCGGCATGGGCTTCGTCTTCCTGCGCCAGGCCGTGCTCGACGCGTGTGCCGGCAACAGCCAGAGCCTGGCGATGGATCTGCACGACCAGCATGTCTACATGGCCAAGACCGGCCAGTGGCGCTTCACACCGCCGACGCATGTGCTGGTGGCCTTGTCCGAGGCTATCGCGCAGTTCGTCGAAGAAGGCGGCCAGCCGGCGCGGCTGGCGCGCTACCGCAGCAACTGCCAGACGCTGGTCGACGGCATGGCCGCTTTAGGCTTCAAGCCCTTCCTGAAGCCCGAGATCCAGTCGCCGATCATCCTGACCTTCCACGCACCCGCGCACCCGGCCTACGATTTCAAGCGCTTCTACGATGGTGCCAAGGCGCGCGGCTTCGTGCTGTACCCGGGCAAGCTGACGCAGACCGAGACCTTCCGCGTCGGCTGCATCGGCGCCATCGGCCGCAACGAGATGCAGCAGGCGGTGAATGCCGTGGCGGAGACACTGCGCGACATGGGCATACCGTCCGGCGCGCCGGCGCTGTAGAGAATGAAAACGATGGAGACAAATGATGGAACATCCCGCTCTGACGGCCGTCCGCAAGGAAGGCGCGAACAAGATCAAGGTCGCGTGCAGCGACATCGACGGCGTGCTGCGCGGCAAGTACCTGCACAAGGACAAGTTCTTCGGCGCCGCTGAAGGGGGCTTCGGCTTCTGCGACGTCGTCTTCGGCTGGGACAGCCAGGACGCCTGCTACGACAACACCCAGGTCACCGGCTGGCAGCACGGATTCCCCGACGCGCTGGCGCGGCTGGACCTGGGCACCGCGCGGCGCGTGCCGTGGGACGGCGGCGTGCCGTTCTTCCTGGGCGAGTTTGTCAACGCCGACGGCAGCCCCTACGCGGTGTGCCCGCGCCAGACCTTGAAGCGCGTGTTGAAGCGTGCCGAGAAGCTCGGCGTCGTGCCGATGGCCGGCATGGAGTTCGAGTGGTTCAACTTCGCCGAGACGCCGCAGAGCTGGGCGGCCAAACGCGGCGTCGCGCCGGAACCGATCACGCCCGGCATGTTCGGCTATTCGCTGCTGCGCATGGGCGACCAGCGCGGCTTCTTCAACGCGCTGATGGACGAGATGCTGGCCTTCGGCGTGCCGATCGAAGGCCTGCACACCGAAACCGGCCCCGGCGTCTACGAGGTCGCCATCGCCTTCAGCGAAGCGCTGGAGCAGGCCGACCGCGCGATCCTGTTCAAGACCGGCGCCAAGGAGATCGGCAAGCGTTTCGGCGTCATGCCCAGCTTCATGGCGAAGTGGAACCAGCATCTGCCGGGCTGCTCGGGCCACATTCACCAGAGCCTTTCCGACGGCAAGTCGAACCTGTTCTTCGATGCCAAGTCCAGCCGTTCGATGAGCCCGCTCTTCGAAAGCTACCTGGCCGGCCAGGTGGCCTGCCTGATGGAATTCGCGCCGATGTTCTGGCCCACGGTGAACAGCTACAAGCGCCTGGTCGACGGCTTCTGGGCGCCGGTGAAGCCGACCTGGGGCCTGGACAACCGCACCGCGAGCTTCCGCGTCATCGCCGGCAGCCCGAAAGCCACGCGGCTGGAAACACGCTGCCCGGGCGCCGACGTGAACCCGTACCTGGCGATGGCCGCCGTCATCGCTGCCGGCCTGCACGGCGTCGAGAAGGGGCTGAAGCTCACCACGCCGCCGATCACCGGCACCAACCAGGGCGCCGAAGACATCCCGCGCGCACCGCGCTCGCTGATCCGCAGCACGCACAACTTCAAGGAATCGAAGATCGCGCGCGACTGGTTCGGCGACACCTTCGTCGACCACTTCGCCGCCACGCGCGAATGGGAACACCGGCAATGGCAGGATGCCGTGACCGACTGGGAACTGAAGCGCTACTTCGAGATCATCTGAGAGTAGAGTAAGGCATCTTTCCATATTGCCTTACCAGGAGCCAGCGATGGACTCAATGGAAGAAGCCACCCTCACCAGCAAGAGTCAGTTGACGTTGCCGAAGGCCGTGCGGGAAGCCTTGGGTGTCGGGCCGGGCGACAAGATCCGTTTCGTGCCGAGCAGCACGGGCTTTCGCCTCGTCGCGCTCAAGGTCGATATCACCGCCTTGCGCGGCATGTTCAAAGGGCGGCGTGCCAAGCCTTTGTCCATTGCGGAGATGAACGAAGCGATCTCCGAAATGGGGAGCCAGCGTGAGCCGCGTCGGTGATCGGCATCGACACGAACGTGCTGGTCCGGTACTTCACCGAAGACGATCCAGCACAGACGCCGCTGGCCGTTCGCTTCATCGAAGACACGCTGGGTGCCGAAAGCAAGGGCCATGTCTCGCTCGTCACGCTGGCCGAACTGGTGTGGGTGCTGCGGTCGCGCTTCGCGGCCCAGGTGGCCGAGATCAGCACGGCCGTGACGCACCTGCTGTCGGACGCCCGCTTCGCAGTGCAGAACGAACGCGCCGCGTGGCTGGCGCTGGACCTGTACCAGCAAGACGGCGTCGATCTCTCCGACGCCTTGATCGCCGCGGTGAACCGGCTGCATGGCTGCACCCACACCGTGACCTTCGACGACAAGGCCACACGCATCCCCGACATGAAGCTGCTGAGCTGACACCATGACCATCACCCGCTTCGCCTTCCCCACCCCCATCCACTTCGGCGCCGGCGCGCGCAAGCTCGTCGCGGCGCACCTGCTCGAACAAGGCTTGAAGCGGCCTTTGATCGTCACCGACCGGGCCTTGGGCGCGCTGCCCGTGCTGGCCGAATTCCGCAGCCACCTCGGCGGCCTGGACGTGGCCGTGTTCGACGGCGTCTTCGGCAACCCGACGGCCAGCCAGGTGATGGCCGGCGCGGCGGCGTTCAAGGCGCATGGCGCCGACGCCGTCATCGGCTTCGGCGGTGGCGCCGCGCTCGACGTGGCCAAGGTCGTGGCGCTGATGGCGGTGCACGAAGGCGACGTCATCGAATACGTCTGGGACCACCCGCAGGTGCGGCCCATCGTCAACGAGCTGCCGTATTTCATCGCGCTGCCCACCACGTCGGGCACCGGCTCCGAGGTCGGGCGTTCGTCGGTGGTCGGCGAAGAAGACACGCATGTCAAACGCGCGGTGTTCAGCGCCAGGCTGCTGGCCAAGGCGGTGTTCGCCGATCCCGAGCTGACCTTTGCGCTGCCGGGTCCGATAACGGCCGCCACCGGCATGGACGCGCTGACGCACAACATCGAAAGCTACCTGTCGCCGGCCTACCACCCGCTGTGCGACGGCATCGCGCTCGAAGGCCTGCGCATCGGTGCGCGGGCCTTGGTCAAGGCCGTGCACGAGCCGATGAACCTGGAGGCCCGCGCCGACATGATGATGAGCTCGATGATGGGCGCCATCGCGTTCCAGAAAGACCTGGGCTCGGTGCACGCTGCGGCCCACGCCCTCGGCGCCGTCGCCGACCTGCACCACGGCCTGGCCAACGCGCTGATGATCGACAGCGTGCTGGCCTGGAACTACGAAGCCGTGCCGCAGAAGTTCGACGAACTCGCTCATGCCGCCGGCGTGCAAGGCGGCGGCTACGCCTTCGTGGCCTGGCTGAAGCACCTGAAGCGGCAGATCGGCATCACCGGCGGCCTGGCCGAGCGCGGCATCACGCCGGAGATGCTGCCGCGGCTGGTGCCGCTGGCGGCCAAGGACTTCGCCGGCGCCACCAATCCGCGCCCGGCCACCGAGGCCGACTACGAGCGGCTGTTCCTGCAGGCGATGTGAGCGCGGCCATGGACGACAAGCCCCTGCTGATCGGCGTCTCGGCGCGCATCTACACCCCAGGCACGGCCGGTATCAACGTCAGCGGCGTCTGGACCAAGACGCTGCACTACCTGGAGCAGTCGGTCGCGCACTGGGTGCTGTCGGGCCGTGCGATGGCGGTGATGATCCCGGCCGTCACCGCCGACAGCATCGTCACGCGCACCGACCTGAACCTGCACCACTACGCCAACGCGCTCGACGGCCTGGTGCTGCAAGGCGGCAACGACGTCGCGCCCGAAAGCTACGGCGAAGCGCCGCTGGCCCCCGAATGGGCCGGCGACCGTGTGCGCGACCGCTACGAGATCGAACTCGTCGGCGCCTTCGTCAAGGCCGGCAAGCCGGTGTTCGGCATCTGCCGCGGCCTGCAACTGCTGAACGTGATGTTCGGCGGCACGCTGCTGCAGGACATTGCAACGCAGCGCCCGGCTTCGCGCTCGCATCGCGACGCGTCGATTTACGAACGCCACTTCCATGCCGTCGACGTGCTGCCCGACACACGGCTGGCGCAGCTCTACCCCGGCACGCCGCGCGGCGTGGTCAACAGCATCCACCACCAGGGCATCAAGGACCTGGCGCCCGAGTTCGTGGCCGAGGCGCGCTGCCCGGAAGACGGCATGGTCGAGGCCGTACGCTGGAGCGGGCCGAGCTATGTCGCCGCGGTGCAGTGGCACCCCGAATTCCACATTCCCGGCGACCCCGACAACTTCAACGACGCGCCGATGCTGCAGGATTTTCTGAACGCGGCGCGCGCCGACCGCAGGTGACACCCTCATGCCGACACTGAAGATCTTCAACCCCGCCACCGGGCAACCGCTGACCGAGCTGCCCGCCGACGACGCCGCTTCGGTGGCCGCCAAGGCGGCCGCGGCGCGCACCGCGCAGCCGGCCTGGGCCGCGCTGCCGATGGCCGAGCGGCTGGCCGCCGTGCAGCGTTTCCGCGCCGGCCTGGTGGCCGAACACGAGGCACTGGCGACGACGCTGACGCAAGAGGTCGGCAAGCCGATCAGCCAGTCGCGCGGCGAGCTGCGCAGCCTGCTCGGCCGCATCGACTTCTTCCTCGAACAGGCCGAAGGCGCGGTGCGCGACGAGCACGTCTTCGACGGCGGCGGCATGCACGAGCAGATCTCGCATGGGCCGCTGGGCGTGGTGGCCAACATCTCGGCCTGGAACTACCCGTACTTCGTCGGCTGCAACGTCATCGTGCCGGCCTTGCTGACCGGCAACGCCGTGCTCTACAAGCCGAGCGAATACGCCACGCTGACGGGGCTGAACATCGCGCGGCTGCTGCACGCCGCCGGCGTGCCGAAGGACGTGCTGGCGGCGCTGGTCGGCGCCGGCGAAGTCGGCGCAGCGCTGCTGGAACAGAAGATCGACGGCGTCTTCTTCACCGGCAGCCATGCCACCGGCGCGCGCATCGCCGCGGCCGTGGCCACGCGCCTGATCAAGCTGCAGCTCGAACTCGGCGGCAAGGACCCGAGCTATGTGCGCGCCGACGCCGATGCGAAGACTGCCGCCGAGTCGCTGGCCGACGGCGCGATGTACAACACCGGCCAGAGCTGCTGCTCGGTCGAGCGCATCTACGTGCACGAGAGCATCCACGACGCCTTCGTCGAACACTTCATCGCCGCGGTCGACGGCTTCAAGCTCGGCGATCCGATGGACGGCAACACCTACATCGGCGCCATCACGCGCGCCCCGCAGCTGGCCGTGCTGGAAGCCCAGGTCGCCGACGCGCAGGCCAAGGGCGCGACGCTGAAACGCGGCGGCCACCGCCTGCCCGGCCCGGGCAACGGCTTCGAGCCGACCGTGTTCACGAACGTCGACCACACGATGGACCTGATGCGCGAAGAGAGCTTCGGCCCGGTCATCGGCATCCAGAAGGTCGGCGGCGACGAAGAAGCCGTTGCGCTGATGAACGATACGCGCTACGGCCTGACGGCCGGCGTCTACACGCGCGACGAAACGGCCGCGCGCGCGCTGCTGTCGCGCGTCAACGCCGGCAGCGTCTACTGGAACTGCTGCGACCGCGTCAGCCCGCGGCTGCCGTGGTCGGGCCATGGCGACTCGGGCGTCGGCCTGACGCTGTCGACCTACGGCATCCAGACCTTCACGCGGCCCAAGGCCTGGCATCTGCGTTCGCTTTGAAGCTCACGCTGTTCGACCTGGACCACACGCTGCTGGCCGGCGACAGCGACGTGCTGTGGTGCAGCTTCCTGCTGCGCCAGGGCGCGCTGGACCGCGCCAGCTTCGAGCCGCGCAACGCCGCGATGGAAGCCGCCTACCGCGCCGGCAGCGTCAGCCCGCGGGCGTTCTGCGACTTCTACGTCTCCACGCTCGCCGGCCGCAGCGCCGCCGATTGGGAAGCGCTGCGCCAGGGCTTTCTGCACGACGAGATCCTGCCGCGCATTCCGGCTGCCGCACGGGCGCTGGTGGAGCGCCATCGCGCCGCCGGTGACTTGCTGGTGATGACCACGGCGACGAATCGCTTCATCACCGAGTTGACGGCCGCGCAGCTGGGCTTCGAGCACCTCATCGCCACCGACTGCGAGGTCGGCCACGACGGGCGCTTCACTGGCCGCACGCTGGGCACGCTGAACATGCGCGAAGGCAAGGTCGAGCGGCTGCACGCGTGGCTGGCCGCGCGCGGGCTGGTGCTGGCCGATTGCGACTGCACGGCCTACAGCGATTCGATCAACGATCTGCCGCTGCTGCGCGCCGCCGCGCACCCGGTGGTGGTGAACCCCGACGCGCGACTGGCTGCCGAGGCCGATGCGCGCGGCTGGCCACGGCTCGACCTGCACGGTTGAACGTCGACTCTCGGCCTCAGTGCTGGATGTCGTGGCGAAACTGCTTGAACTGCGCCGCCGACATCTTCTGATCGGCCAGCTTCATCTTCTTGGCCGCCATGTCGAACATCTTGCCGGCGGCTTCCAGGAACTCGGCCCGCGACACCATGCCGTCCTTGTCGGCGTCGACCGCCGACAGGTTCATCATCTCCGCCATCCGCGCTTGCGGCAAGGTATTGGCCATGCCGTTCAGGGCGAAGAAGGCCAGGGTTGCCGCCAGGCCGCGGCCGAAAGTCTTGCTGTTCATCGTGCTCTCCAAAGTGCGTCCGCCGAATGCGGCACGAACAGTGGTCGACGAAGGCGCGCAATGCTTACAACCCCGGGGCCTGCCGTTCGTCCGCGCCGCGATCAGCGCCAAGCGAACGTCGGCTGCTCGAAATGCGCCACGCGCGTAGCGCGCCCCAGCAGGCACAGCTCGCGGAACTGGTACAGCACCGCCGCCGTCGGCGCGGCGATCCAGCTGTGGCCCACCGGCATGCGCAGCACCGGGTGCGCCTGGCCCGGAACGTCTTCGAGCATCGGCGCGTCGGTGCGCAGGAACTCCTCGACCGGGATGCGGTGCACGCTCTGCACCTCGTCGGCACTGGGCACCAGCACCGCGCCCGAACCGGCCCACACGACGACCGGCGTGATGACGAAGCCCGAGCGCGTCGCGTAGTCGTCCAGCCGGCCCAGCACGTTGCCGGCGTCGACGACCAGGCCGACCTCTTCGGCCAGCTCGCGCAAGGCCGCCTGCTCGGGCGTTTCGTCGCCGTCGATGCGCCCGCCGGGCAGCGCCCACTGCCCGGCGTGGTTGCGCAGGGCCGCCGAGCGCCGCGTCAGCAGCAAGGCCGCGCGCCGGCTGGCTTGCGCCAGCACCGGCAGACCGTCGAGATCGGCACCGTGCCCTTCGTCGACCACCGCCACGGCGACGGCCGCGCGCTGCGCCGCCGGGCCGGCATGCGCCTGCACCTGGAAGCCGGCCAGCCGTTCGAGCAGCAAGGCTTTCAGCCGTGCGTCGCGCTGGATGGTGGCGGGGCCGGGCTGCTGCGTCATCGGTTCGCCATTGTGCCGGCCACCTGCGCACAATCGCGGCTGAACCTGGCTTCGGAGAACCGGATGATCCTGCAGCGCCTGCTGGCCCGCGTGGCCGTCGTGTTGATGTTCGCGGCGCCGGCCGCCTTCGCGCAGAACCTGCGCGTCGCGACCGCCTTCGACCCGCAGACGATGGACCCGCACGCGCTGGCGCTGCTGTACCACACGCGGGTCGCGTTCCAGCTGCACGAGTCGCTGGTCACGCGCGACGAGCAGTTCCGCATCGAGCCCGGCCTGGCCGTGTCGTGGCAGATGAGCAGCCCGACGAGCTGGCGCTTCAAGCTGCGCCCGGGCGTCGTCTTCCATGACGGCACGCCGTTCACCGCCGACGACGCGGTGTTCTCGATCGAACGCGCGCTGGCCGTGCCTTCACAGCGCTCGTTCCAGCTCAAGGGCGTGACCGAGGTGAAGAAGATCGACCCACTGACCATCGAGCTGCAGCTCGAATCGCCCGACGCCGTGCTGCCCGAGAAGATGCAGTTCATCGCGATGATGAGCAAGGCCTGGTCCGAGAAGAACGGCGTCACGAAGGCACAAGACTTCAACGGCAAGCAGGAGACGTTCGCGGTGCGCAACGCCAACGGCACCGGGCCATTCAAACTGGAACGCTACGAACCCGACGTGCGCGTCGTGCTCAAGCGCAACCCGGCCTGGTGGGGCTGGGCCGACAAGCGCCACGGCAACCTGGCCGAGGTGATCTTCACGACCATCAAGTCAGACGCCACGCGGCTGGCCGCGCTGGCCTCGGGCGAGGTCGACATGGTGCTGGACCCACCGTTCCAGGACATCGACCGCCTGAAGCGCGACCCCCGCATCGCGCTGCTGCAGATCGCCGACATCGGCCAGCAGTACTTCACCTTCGACCAGTGGCACGACGAACTCGAAGGCAGCGACATCAAGGGGCGCAACCCGTTCAAGGACCTGCGGGTGCGCCAGGCGGTCTACCACGCGCTGAACATCGACCTCATCGTGCAGAAGGTGCTGCGCGGCCAGGCGGTGCCGACCGGGGCCTTCCTGTCGACGCGCGTCGAAGGCTCGCCGGCCGAGCTGGACCGGCGCCTGCCCTACGACCCGGCCAAGGCCAAGGCGTTGCTGGCCGAAGCCGGCTACCCGAACGGCTTCTCGGTGACGCTGGACTGCGTGAACATCGCCTGGCGCGAAAACGTCTGCCAGGCCGCGGCGGCGATGCTGACACAGGTGGGCATCCGCACCACGCTGCGTTCGAGCGCGACGAACCAGTTCTTCCCCAAGCTCAGCCAGGGCACGGCCAGCTTCGTCGAGTTCGGCTGGACACCGACCACCGATGCCTGGGCGTCGCTGAACGGCCTGTTCCGCACCTGGGACAAGTCGGGGCTGGGCACCTTCAACGCCGGCCGCTACAGCAACCCGAAGCTCGATTCGCTGATCGACGCGATGCGCGTCGAGCCCGACGCCACGCGCCGCCGCGCGATGGTGGCGGTGGTGCTGCGGCTGATCGGCGAAGAGCTGCCCTTCGTGCCGCTGTACCGGCGCACGCTGACCTGGGCGATGGCCAAGAAGGTCTCGGCCGTGCAATGGCCGAACGACAGCATCGAGCTGCGCTGGGTGCGCATCAAGCCGTAGAGTGGCGCCATGCAAGCGATGCAACTCGACATCTTCGACGATGGCCGCGACACGATGCTGCGCAACGATGTCGTGCACGCGCTGGAGCAGCGCGACGCGGCCGCCGCCCGGTCGGCCTGGCGCGTGTTCAACGAAGAATTCGCCGGCGATGAGACCTTGCCGCTGCTGGCAGTGCTGATCGACGCGATCGAAGGCGCCGACACGGCCGCGTTCGCCGACCACGCCGCCGTGCACCAGGCGCGGCGAACGATGGCCGACGCAATCGAACCCGCCGCGGCGCGCATCTTCGGCGCCGCCGCCGCCACAGCCTGGCTCGCCCCGCTGTGGCAAGCGCAGGCGCGGCGGGCCGCCGCGCTGGCGTTCCGCTCCGAGTGCAGCGATGACCACGCGGCGCCGCTGTGGCTGCGCGGCGGCGCCTGGCCCGCCGCGGCAGAAGCCGTGGCCCGCATCGAGTCCTGGCGCCGCATTCCGGCGCCGCTGGCCTGGATGGCCGAAGCGCGCTATCGCATCGACGGCCTGGAAGCGAGCTGGTCGCTGCTGGCCGAACTGGCATGGCTGTCGCCCGGCCGCTTCGACGCGCTGACGAAGCGCCTGGCCGAGCCTTCGCTGGACAAGCTGCGCAAGCGCTTCGATGCGAGCTTCGATGCGGGTGTCGACGGCAGTGGCGACATCGCCGACCTGGCCTGGTTCCCGGCCTGGGTGCTGACCGAAAAGGCCGGCCTGGCGCGCTGGCTGGGCGAAGCGCAGCCTTCGCTGCAGCGTGCGCCCGAGCAGGCGATGCGGCTGCTGGTCGAACTCATCGGCCTGGAGCGGCAGGGCCGTCACCACGATGTCGTGCAGCGGCGAAAGGTCTTGCGGGATCTGCAGCCAGCGCTGTATTCGGCGTATATGAAGACACGCTGACGAGGCCCCTGTGGCCGCTGGCGGCAAAACGCCGCTGCGCGCGCACGAGCATGGCAGCAAAGGTCAAGGGTGGGTTGCGGTTCATCATGGACTCCTGGCGATACGGCGATGGAGCGCAATGTTGCCGCCGCCGGCCACGCTGCCCAGCGCCGGGCGACGAAGCGCAGCCGCCGGGCGGCGGCCTGTCGCCGCCGCGGCGCGAAATGCGCGAACGTGCTGCCGTCAGCAGGGCCCGTGCTGGCGCCGGAAGTCGGCCGGCCGCAGCGCGCCGCCCGCGGCGTGCAGGCCGCGCAGCAGCGAATGCGCCATGCGCTCCTGCTTGACGTAGGGCCCGCGGTCGTAGCGCTCGCGCACGCTCCAGGCGTGGCCTTCCTCGACCATGCGGCTGTTGATATTGGCGCCTTCCAGCGTCACCGTGGCGGCGATGCGGCCTTTCTCGGCGCGGCCGCTGGGCGTCACCGTCACCTGGCGCCCCATGACCCAGGCCTTCAGCGCGTCGCGCGCGTCCGGGCCCCAGTTCTGGCATGGCTCGGGCACGTCGACGCCGGCCAGGCGCACCTCCACCGCCGCGCCGCCGGGCTGGGTGATCTGCAAGGTCTGGCCGTTGTAGACCTCGGTCACGGTGCCTTGCAAGGCCGCCGGCCCGGCCCAGGCAGTGTTCGCGGCCAGCACCGCAGCCATCCACCACGCTCTGCACGTGAGCATCACCACCCCCCACCAAACATCGAGACGACCCACCACAGCAGCGCGGCCATCAACAGCGCCCAGACCAGCCCGATGACGACCGCGCCCCACATCATTTTGGGCAACTGGTCGGCGCTGGCCTCGGCTTCCTGCAACCGCGCCTGCCACAGCGGCCGCGGCGTCAGGCGCACCACCAGCGCCACGCCCAGCGGCACCAGCACCAGGTCGTCGAGCAGGCCGAGTACCGGGATGAAGTCCGGGATCAGGTCGATCGGGCTGACGGCGTAAGCCAGCACCGCCACGGCCACCCAGCGCGCCGCGCGCGGCGTATCCGGGTGCTTGAAGAGTTTCCACAGCGCCAGCAGGTAGACGCCCAGGCGGGCGGCGTTGGCGGCCTTGAACAGGCGCTTGACGCGTTTCATCGCAGCGGCGTGGTTGCTGACTTCGTTGAAGCCCGCGGCTTGATTTCTTGACCAGCGATAATATCATCGGCAATATGACAAAGTGGCGCATCGTGCTGGACACCAATATCCTCGTCGCCGCATCGCGCAGCCGCAACGGCGCTTCGTTCGCGCTGCTGCAGCGGCTGCGGGCAGGCCAGTTCACCGCGCTGGCTTCTGTACCCTTGATGCTGGAATACGAAGCCGTGCTGATGCGGCCGGAACAGCGGGCCGCCAGCGGCCGAAGCGCGGCGATGACGAACGCCTTTCTCGATGCCTTGTCGCTGTTCACCGAGCCCGTGCATTTGCACTACTTGTGGCGACCACAGCTGCGTGACCCCGCCGACGAAATGGTCCTGGAAACGGCACTCAACGGCCGCGCCGGCATGCTGGTGACATTGAACACGGCCGACTTCGGCCCGGCCGGTCAGTTCAAACTTCCCGTGATGAGCCCAGGCGCATTCTTGCGCCAACTGACCCTGGAGAACCCATGATGGCCAACTATGCACTGCGTGTCCCCGAATCGCTGATGGCCTACGCCCGCCAGGTGGCGGAAGAAGAACAGGTGTCGATGAACCAGTTCTTCGTGACGGCGATTGCAGAAAAGGTCTCGGCATTGAAAACCGAAGCCTACTTCCGCGAACGCCAGGCCCGCGGCGAACCGGTAGCCTTCGACGCCTGGCTGGCGGCGTCGCCGAACGTGGCGCCGCTTGCGGGAGATGACGTCGTTTGAAGGGCCGGTAACGCTTGTCCTGGGCGCTTCGGCTCCGCCAACGCCGCCTCGCCTTCGGCCAGCAGCCGCGCGAGCCGATCCTTCATCTTCTCGGTGCTGAGCTGCTCGCGAAACCGCTCTACCAGCAGCGGCAGGCAGAACGGGCTCGGCGCCTTCAGGTCCACGAATTCGAGTTGCAATGAGGCCATGCGCTTCAGGGTTGCGGCCAGGCGGGCGAGATCGAGTTCCTGCGACAGCACTTCGTTCTCGGCCTGGCCGAGCAGCCGGTTGCCGGCATCGTACTTGCGAAAGACCTCGAAGAAGAGCGAACTCGACGCCTGCACCTGGCGCATGCTCTTCGGCGCACCCGGGTAGCCGCTGAACACCAGGCCGGCGACGCGCGCGATCTCGCGGAAGCGCCGCTGCGCCAGTTCACCCGAGTTCAGGCTGGCCAGCACGTCTTTCAGCAGCTCGCCGGTGCCGAACAGCGCGCCCTGCGTCACCGGCGTCAGGTCCGGCGGCTTGGCCGCCAGGATCTCCAGCCCGTAGTCGTTGACGCTGAGCGAAAACGTGTTCGGGTCGGCGCGCGACAGCCGCCACGCCAGCAGCTGCGCCAGCCCGATGTGCACGTTGCGGCCGGCAAACGGGTACAGGAAGAGGTGGTGGCCTTCACGCGACTGGAAGCGCTCGGCGAGCAGCCGGCCGCGCACCGGCAGCTTCGACAGCCGCGCCTGCGCCGCCAGCATCGGCTGCGCGGCCTGCATCTCGACGTCGAAAAAGTCGCCTTGCGCGGCACCGTCCAGCATCGCCAGCACCGCATCGGCCAGTTCGCTGGACAGCGGCATCTTGCTGCCGGCCCACGACGGCACCACGCCCTTGGGTTTGCTGGCCTTGCGCACGTAGGCCGCCATGTCGTGCGTGCGCACGTATTCGAGCACGCGCCCGGCGAAGACGAAGTTGTCGCCCTTGTTCAGCCGCGCGATGAAGCCTTCTTCGATGGTGCCTATCGTGCCGCCGGACAGCCACTTCACCTGCATCGACGCTTCGCTGACGATGGTGCCCACCTGCAGCCGGTGGCGCTTGGCGATGCCGCGGTCGGGCACGCGGTACAAGCCGTCGACGAGCTGCACGCGGTGGTATTCGGGGTAGGCGGTCAGGCTGTCGCCGCCGCGTTCGACGAAGGCCAGCGCCCAGTCGAACTCGTCGCGCGTCAGGCCGCGGTAGGCCGGTGCGCTGCGCACTTCGTCGAACAGCGCATCGGCCTCGAAACCGCCGCCGAGCGCGACCGTCACGAGGTGCTGCACCAGCACGTCCAGCGGCTTGTCGGGCGTGACGCGCGACTCCACCTGCCCGGCCAGCGCCGCGCGCCGCGCTGCCGCGGCCTCGACGAGTTCCAGCGTGTTCGTCGGCACCAGCGTCACGCGGCTCGGCCGGCCCGGCGCGTGGCCGCTGCGGCCGGCGCGCTGCAGCAGCCGCGCCACGCCTTTTGCGCTGCCGATCTGCAGCACCCGCTCCACCGGCAGGAAGTCGACGCCGAGGTCCAGCGACGAGGTCGCGACCACGGCTTTCAACTGCCCCTGCTTCAAGCCGGCCTCGACCCATTCGCGCGTGCTGCGGTCGAGCGAGCCGTGGTGCAGCGCCACCACGCCGGCCCATTCGGGCCGCGCCTGCAGCAGCAGCTGGTACCAGATCTCGGCCTGCGAGCGCACGTTCGTGAAGACCAGCGTCGTCGAACTCTTCTCGATCTCCTCGACCACCGGCTGCTGCATCTGCGCGCCGAGGTGGCCGCCCCACGAGAAGCGGCCGGGCTCGTGCGGCAGCAGCGTGTCGATGACCAGCTGCTTGTCGAGCTTGCCGCGCACCAGGCGGCCGGCGTCGTGGCCAACCAGCGTCTGCATCGCGTCGGCCAGGTTGCCCAGCGTGGCCGACAAGCCCCACGCGACGAGCCGCGGGTTCCAGCGCCGCAGCCGCGCCAGCGCCAGCTGCACCTGCACGCCGCGCTTGGTGCCGATCAACTCGTGCCATTCGTCGACGATGACGGTGGTCACGCCGCCGAGTTCGCTGCGCGCGTTGTCGCGCGTCAGCATCAGGCTCAGCGACTCGGGCGTCGTGACCAGCGCTTCGGGCAGGCGGCGGTCCTGCCGGGCACGTTCGGCGCTGGGCGTGTCGCCGGTGCGCATGCCTACGCTCCAGCGCGGCGCCAGTTCGGGCAGCGGCAGTTGCAAGGCGCGCGTGGTGTCCGCGGCCAGGGCCCGCATCGGTGTCAGCCACAGCACCTGCAACCCGGCGGCGGGCGTTGCGCGAGACAAGGCCCCCATCCACACGGCATAGGTCTTGCCGCTGCCGGTGGTGGCGTGCAACAGGCCGCTGTCGCCGGCGGCCATCGCAGCCCAGACCTCACGCTGGAACGCAAACGGCGCCCAGCCGCGGCCGGCAAACCAGGCTTCGGCCGCGGCGCTCAAGGGCGGACGCGCCGCGAACCGCCGGCGCGGCGCAGCAAGCGGAAGTTCGGCCGCTCGTCGAGCGTTGGCGGCTGACGCAGATTCAAGGTCATCACCAGGGGCAGTTGATTTCAACAATCATCGAGGTCCGCGGTAGATTACCTGCGTCACAAAACAAAAAAGGGAAGGCACGAGATGATTCGCACTGCTCGATGGCTGGCCGTCGCCCTGGCTCTGCTCGCCGGCCCGGCCCACGCCGCCTGGCCCGACAGGCCGATCCGCATCATCGTGCCCTACCCGCCCGCCGGGCCGAGCGACGTGGTGCTGCGCTCGGCCATCGAGAAGATGCAGCCGGCGCTGGGCCAGCCCATCGTGCTGGACAACAAGCCCGGCGCCGGCGGCAACCTCGGCGCGGCCGAAGCGGCGCGCGCCGCACCCGACGGCAACACCTGGCTCTTCGCGACCGACACCATCGTCACCGTCGGCCCGCACGTCTACGCCAAGCCCGGCTTCAAGCCGCAAGACCTGGTGCCGGTGTCGGTGGTCGCCAGCTTCAGCCAGACGCTGGTCTGCAACCCCGCGCTCGGCGTGAAGACGGTCGCAGACCTCGTCAAGGCCGCCAAAGGCAGCGCGCTGAACTATGCCTCTGGCGGCGCCGGTGTGCCGGGCCATCTGGCGATGGAACTGCTGCTGGCCACCGCCGGCGTCGAGATGCAGCACATCCCGTACAAAGGCCCGGCGCCGGCGGCGCAGGACGTCATCGGCGGCCAGGTGTCCTGCGGCTTCCTGGCCGGGCCGACCGTGCTGCCGCACGTCAAGAGCGGGCGCCTCGTCGCGCTGGCCGTTTCGAGCGCGAAGCGTTCACCGGTGCTGCCCGACGTGCCGACGGTCGCCGAAGCAGGTTACCCGGGCTACGACGCCAGCTTCCTGCTCGTGATGTTCGCGCCGCGCGGCACGCCCGAGCCGGTGGTCGCGGCCTTCCACAAGGCGCTGGTCGACGCGCTGAAGCAGCCCGACTTGGCGCTCAAGCTGCAAGCCACCGACCGCAACGTCGTCGCCGGCACGCCGGCCGAAGCCGCGGCACAGCTGGGCGCCATCTCGAAGAAGTGGGGCGAGGTCGTCAAGCGCATCCACCTCAGCCTGGACTGACCGGCCCGACGATGAACGTGCTCTTCATCATGGCCGACCAGCTGCGCTGGGACCATCTCGGCTGCACCGGTCACCCGTACCTGAAGACGCCGAACTTCGACGCGCTGGCGGCGCGCGGCGTGCGCTTTGCCAACGCCTTCGTCAACAGCGGTGTCTGCGGCCCCAGCCGCATGAGCTACTACACCGGCCGCTATCCCATCACGCATGGCGCCACCTGGAACCGCGTGCCGCTGTCGGTGGGCGAACTCACCCTGGGCGAAATGCTGCAGGGCGCCGGCCTGAAGCTCGCGCTGGCCGGCAAGACGCATGTGATGCCCGACCACACCGGGCTGGCGCGGCTGCAGCTGGACGGCGGCAACGAACTCGGCCGCCTGCTCGCGCACGGCGGCTTCGACGAGATCGACCGCTACGACGGCCACCACGCGCCGGGCGACGAATCGGGCTACCCGGCGTTCCTGCGCGCCCACGGCTACGACAGCGCCGATCCATGGAGCGACTACGTCATCGCCGGCATCGGCGCCGACGGCCAGGTCAAGACCGGCTGGCAGATGCGCAACGTGCACCTGCCGGCGCGCGTGCAGGAAGCGCACTCCGAAACCGCCTACATGACCGACCAGGCGATTCGCTTCATGCGCGAGCAAGGCAGCCGGCCCTGGGTGCTGCACCTGTCGTACGTGAAGCCGCACTGGCCGTACATGGCGCCGGCGCCGTACCACGCGATGTACACGCCCGAACAATGCCTGCCCGTCGTGCGCAGCGAAGCCGAGCTGCGCGACGCGCATCCGGTGGTGGCCGCCTACCGCCAGCAGGAAGAGTGCGTCAGCTTCCAGCGCGACGATTGCATCCGCACCGTGCGGCCGGCCTACCAGGGGCTGATCTCGCAGCTCGACCACCACCTCGGCCGCCTGTTCGAGCAGATGGCGGCCAGCGGCCGGCTCGACGACACGCTGATCGTCTTCACCGCCGACCACGGCGACTACCTCGGCGACCACTGGCTGGGCGAGAAGGAGCTGTTCCACGACACGGTGCAGAGGGTGCCGTTCATCGTGGTCGACCCGCGCCGCGCGGCCGACGCCACGCGCGGCACGGTGGAGCCGCGCTTCGTCGAAGGCGTCGACGTGGTGCCGACCGTGCTCGACACGCTGGGCATTGCGGCGCCGACGCACCGCCTCGAAGGCCGCAGCCTGCTGCCGCTGCTGCACGGGCAGCCGGCCGGCGACTGGCGCGGCTTCGCCTACAGCGAGCTCGACTACAGCTACCGCCAGGCCCGGCTGACCCTGGGCAAGACGGTGCAGCAGTGCCGCGCCTTCAGCCTGCGCAGCGAACGCTGGCGCTACGTGTACTGGCTGGACGAGCCCGAACAGCTGTTCGACCTGCAGGCCGACCCCGACGAGTTCAACGACCTCGGCCGCGACCCGTCCACCGCCGCCGTGCGTGCCGGCCTGCGTGAGCAGCTGCTCGACTTCCTGGCCCGGCGCAAGCACCGCAGCACCGTCGCCGACGACGCCATCGCGCGCGCCACGGCCACGCACAAGAAGGCCGGTGTGTTCTTCGGGCAGTGGTGAGGCGTCGTCAGGCTTCGGCGGCAACGGAAGCAGGCGCCGGCACGGTCGCGATCCAGCCTTCGACCGGGTCGACGCTGTCCGGCACGCCGCCGTCGGGCCGCACGCTCGCGTAGGCCGCCTGCATCAGGCACAGCGCGGCGTCGAGCCGGTCGCCCGACGCGTCGTCGACCAGCGCCTCGCGCTGCGCATGCGTCAGCTTCAGCCGCGCGCCCAGCCGCGTGCGGCCTTGTTCGAGCGCGTCGACGATGTCCTTGCGCGCGATCAGCCGGTCCGGTGCATCCTGGTTCTTGTACGAACGGCGGCCGATCAGCTCGAAGGCCAGCAGCCCCGGATAGCCTTCGACCGCCACGCGCGCGGGGTCGCCGCTGCGCAGCCGCGGGATCGTCACGCCGGCTTGCACCAGCCGCGACAGCCCTTCGAAGTACATGAAGCCGACCGGCACGTAGCGTGTCTGCAGCGGGCTCGACGAGCTGATGCCGGGCATCGCGCCATCGGCCTGGCGGTGGATCAGCCGCTGCCCGGCCTGGCGCTGGTTGCCCCAGGCGTCGACCAGCGCGCGAAAATCCATGCGCGTGGCGCAGCGGCGCCGCAGTTCCGCGATGACCGCGTCGGTGCTGTCGCCCAGGTTCAGCGACGCGACGAAATCCCGCGGCAAGCCGAACGGGAAGTCGAACGCGCCGAACCACGGCCCGGCTTCGGCCAGCAGCGCTTCGAAACCGGGCAGGCTCTCGACGGCGTCGACGCCGTCCAGCCGCAGCACCGCGCCGGCCAAGCGGCCGCGCGCCACGGTGATCGGCTTGCGCCGCCCCGGCGCGCAGGTGAAGTCGACCCCCAGCAGGCGGTGGCCCGTCATCAGCGCTTGAGCCGGTAGCCGGTCTTGAACATCCAGGCCACGACGGCCAGCGACACGGCCAGGAAGACCATCGTCATCAACAGGCTGAAGACCAGGCTGACATCGGCCAGCCCGTAGAAGCTCCAGCGAAAGCCGCTGACGAGATAGACCACCGGGTTGAACAGCGCCACCGTCTGCCAGAACGGCGGCAGCATGTCGATCGAATAGAAGCTGCCGCCCAGAAAGGTCAGCGGCGTGACGATGAGCAGCGGCACGACCTGCAGCTTCTCGAAGCCGTCGGCCCAGATGCCGATGATGAAGCCGACCAGGCTGAAGGTCACCGCGGTCAGCAGCAGGAACAGCAGCATCCAGAACGGATGCGCGATGCGCAGCGGCACGAACAGCGCCGCCGTGGCCAGGATGATGAGGCCGAGGATCACCGACTTCGTCGCCGCCGCGCCGACGTAGCTGAGCACGATCTCGAAGTACGACACCGGCGCCGACAGCAGCTCGTAGATGGTGCCGGTGAACTTCGGGAAGTAGATGCCGAACGACGCGTTCGAGGTGCTTTGCGTCAGCAGCGACAGCATCACGAGCCCCGGCACGATGAAGGCGCCGTAGCTGACGCCGCCGACCTCAGGGATGCGCGAGCCGATGGCGGCGCCGAAGACGACGAAGTACAGCGAGGTCGAGATCACCGGCGAGACGATGCTTTGCATCAGCGTGCGCCAGGCACGCGCCATCTCGAAGCCGTAGATCGCGCGCACGGCATGCAGGTTCATCGGGTCTTGCTCCCATCCGTGACCAGGCTGACGAAGATGTCTTCGAGCGAGCTCTCGGTCGTGTGCAGGTCCTTGAAGCCGATGCCGGCGTCGGCCAGGTCCTTCAGCAGCTCGGCGATGGCGATGCGCCCGCCTTGCGCGTCGTAGCTGTAGCTCAGCTCGCTGCCGTCCTTGGACAGCGCCAGCGTGTAGGCCGACAGCGCCGCCGGCAGCTGCTGCAGCGGCTGCTGCAGCGCCAGCGTCAGCTGCTTCTTGCCCAGCTTGCGCATCAGCTCGACCTTGTCTTCGACGAGGATCAGCTCGCCCTTGTTGATGACGCCGATGCGGTCGGCCATCTCCTCGGCTTCTTCGATGTAGTGCGTGGTCAGGATCACCGTGACGCCGGTGTCGCGCAGGCCGCGCACGAGCTGCCACATCTCGCGCCGCAGCTCGACGTCGACACCGGCCGTCGGCTCGTCCAGGAACAGGATCTGCGGCTCGTGCGACAGCGCCTTGGCGATCATCAGCCGGCGCTTCATGCCGCCCGACAAGGTGATGATCTTGTTGTCCTTCTTGTCCCACAGCGACAAGGCCTTCAACACCTTCTCGACGTGCGCCGGGTTCGGCGCCTTGCCGAACAGGCCGCGGCTGAACGAGACCGTGGCCCACACCGTTTCGAAGGCGTCGGTGCTCAGCTCCTGCGGCACCAGGCCGATCAGCGAACGCGACGCGCGGTAGTCGCGAACGATGTCGTGGCCGTCGACGGTGACCTGGCCGCTGCTGGCCGTAACGATGCCGCAGACGATGCTGATCAGCGTCGTCTTGCCGGCACCGTTCGGGCCGAGCAGCGCGAAGATCTCGCCGGGGCGGATGTCGAGGTCGATGCTCTTCAGCGCCTGGAAGCCCGAGGCATAGATCTTGGACAGCTTCGATACGGAAAGGATGGCCGGCATGGGGCCTGAGCATAGCCGCCCCTAATGTCCCGGTTGTGCCGCAGGCCCTGCGCAGTTCAGAATCGCCGCCATGGCGATCGTGTACCTGTCTTCGACCAAGGTTGACCTCGACGCCGAACGCGAGCAGATCATCCGCCTGCTGGTCGACGCCAAGCACGAGGTGCGTCACAGCTACCGCGCCAGCCCCGACCCGCTGGTGGCCACCTGCCTGCGCGACGTGCGCGAATGCGACGTCTATCTGGTGCTGTGCGGGCGCCGCTACGGCTTCAGGCCGCCGCAGGACAACGCCGACAACCTGTCCATCACCGAACTCGAGTTCTGCGCCGCGAAGGACGCCGGCAAGGAGATCATCGCGCTCGAACAAGGCCGGCCGCCGATGGAGCTGTCGGACTACGAAGCCGGCAACCTGGTCGACGAAGAGTCGCGCAAGCGCTTCTGGGCGCGCATCAAGGAAGCCGTGGTGCCGGGCCGCTGGACCACACCCGATACGCTGGCGCCGGCGGTGCTGAACGGCATCAACGAAGGCGTAAAGCGGCTCGAAGCCAAGCGCCGCGAGCACGCGCCGGCCATCACGCCCGGCGTCAGCCGGCCGCACCCGCGGCTGCTGTCGCGTTCGCTGCTGCTGCTGCACCTGGGCGGCGACGACGAAGCGCTGGCGGCGCGACTGGCCGAAGCGCTGTCCGGCAGCGCCGTCGGCTGGACCGTGGAGCGCTGCCGCTGGAACCCCGAAGACGGCATCGACTGGCTTGAGTTCGAACGCCGGCTGGCTACCTGCCGCGCCGCCGGCGTGCTGCTGACCGGCTCGGCGCCGCGCTTCGGCCCCGACGGCGCCGCGCTGCGCCGGCTGCTGGCGCTGGCGCAGCAGCAGTGCGGCTTCGTCGCCGGCTTCGTGGCCGGGGCCACCGAAACCAACGTGCCGTGGCTGCCGCTGATGCCCTTGCAGCAGCGGCATGCGCTCGACGACTGGGCTGCAAACACCACCGGCGCCATCACGCCCGACCTGGCGCAGGCCGTCAAGCAGATGCGGCTGATGCACCCGGACATCGAAGACCCGATGCTCGTTGGCCTGCCGTGCCTGGTGGTGGCGATGACGCGCGCCGAAGCCGAAGCGCTGCGCGACCAGCCGGCGCTGCTGGCGCCGCTGGGCGAAGAACAGCGCCGCTACTTCGCCGACGCCGTGCAGCACCTGCAGGCCGCCGCGCTGCCGTGGATCGAACGCTACGGCCACACCCGCGAAGACTGGCAGCCCTTCGGCCCGGTGGCGCAGAACGCGCGCCCGGCGCTGGCGGTGCTGCGCGAGGTGGCCGGCGAGATCAACCGCCAGACCGTCGTGCCGCGGCGCGACCAGCAGGCACTGGTCGGGCACCGCATCCGGCTGCGCCCGTATCCGTTCGACCCGCTGGTGGCCGAAGACGCCGACTGGCTGGCGCTGATGGAGCAGGTCAAGCCGCGCCGCGTGCTGGTGCTGGTGGACGAGTTGTCGCTGTGCCACCCGGCGGTGCGCGCCGCCGCCACCGACCTGCTGTCGGACCCGCAGGCGGTGGTGGCGACCATCGCGCCGTTCGATCCGCCGTCGTTGCCGGTCGAAGCGGCGCTGAAGGGCAACAGCGTGTTCCGGCTCGGCAACCTGGTGACGCGCTTCATGATCGCGATGGACCCGCAGTGCGAGCTGAACCTCAGCTCCAACGCGCGCCTGAAACGCTGGCTGCGGCTGTCTATTCCGGAAGCGCTGGCGGGCCAGGCCGGCAATGCGCTGGAAGACCGGCGCACGCTGTTCCGCAGCCAGGCCGGCGTGGCGTGACGTGATGTGATGTGATCTACACCTTCTACTCGTTCAAGGGCGGCGTCGGCCGCTCGATGGCGATGGCCAACGTGGCCTACGAACTGGCCAGCCGCGGCCTGCGCGTGCTGGCCATCGACTTCGACCTCGAAGCGCCGGGGCTGGAGCGCTACTTCCGCGTCGCCGTCAGCGAGGTCTATGCCTGCAAGGGCGTCATCGACCTCATCGACGCCTTCAAGCGCGCGCTGGCCGGCAGCGGCAGCATCGACGACGACGCCGAGTTCCGCCAGCTGCGCCAGTACACCTGCGCCGGCATCGCCGACTTCGGCGGCAGCGGCCGGCTCGACCTGATGCCTGCCGGCAAGCGCGCCAGCGAAGACGACCGCCGCGCCTACGCGCTGGCGGTGCGCACCTTCGACTGGCAGGACTTCTACTTCAACTGGGAAGGCGAGGCCTTCTTCGAATGGCTGCGGCGCACGCTGGTCGGCCCGGGCGAAGGCCAGTACGACGTGGTGCTGGCCGACAGCCGCACCGGCGTCACCGAGATGGGCGGCGTCTGCGCCTGCCAGCTGGCCGACGTGGTGGTGATGCTGAGCGCACCGAACCACCAGAACATCGAAGGCACGCGCGAACTGGCGCGCGACCTGAATTCGCCCGAGGTGCAGCGGCTGCGCCGCGGCCGGCCGCCGCTGCAGATCGTCGTCGTGCCGGCGCGCGTGGAGCAGCGCCTGCCGGAGCTGCGCGACGACTTCGAACACCGCTTCGACGAAGCCTTCGCCGGCTACCGCCCGGCCGCGCACGTGCAGCTGAACCTGGGCGCGCATGAGCTGGCCTTGCCATACGTGCCGGAGTTCGCTTTCGAAGAGCAGGTCATCGACCGGCAGAGCGACGAAGGCCGGCTGCTCACCGAGCGCTACCGCCACCTGGCCGACGCGCTGCTGCTGCTGGCCGGCGACAGCGTGCCGCAGGCGCAGCGCGACGCCGCCCAGGCGCGGCTGCGCCCCGATGCAGGCGCAGCGCCGCAGCCGCCCATCACGCGCGCCTTCGACCCGAGCCAGCGTTATGCCGCGTTCGACGCCTACCTGTCCTGCGCCCGCTCGGCGCGCCCGGCGGTGCAGGAGCTGCAGGCCGCGCTGGAAGCCAGCGGCCGCACGCTGCGCACGCAGTTCGGCGAGGCCGAGGCCTTCGGCACCGAACGCGAACTGCCGCTGACCGCGGCCGAGCAGCTGCGCCACGCCCAGGCGCTGGTGCTGTTTGCCGACGCGCAAGGCGTGCGCCCCTGGCAGCGTGCCGAAGTCAAGCTCGCGCGCAGCCTGCCGCAGGCGCCGCTGGTGGTGCAGGTGCTGCTGCCGGGCGCGGCCGCCGACGCCTTCGAACTGGCCTTCGGCGGCGCGCTGCGCGAAGACGCCTTGATCGACCTGCGCGGCTGGCCCGGCGAGCGCGGCGGCGCCTGGCTGCTGGCCGAGGCGCTGAGCCGCGGCCCGGCCGGCGAAACGCCGCCGCAGACCATGGCCGAGCCGCCGGCCGAGTCGCCCTTCCCCGGCGCGCGGCCTTACGGCGAAGGCGACGCCACGGTGTTCAGCGGCCGCGGCCCGGCCGTCGACGCGCTGCGTGCGCTGGCATTGAGCCAGCGCCGCATGGTGCTGGCCGGGCCGGCCGGCGCGGGCAAGACGTCGTTGGTGCAGGCCGGGTTGTGGCCGGTGCTGCGCGGCAGCACGGTCATCACCGAGCTGCATCAGGTGAACCTGCGCGGCGACGTTGCCGCGCGCTGGCAGCTCGCCGACCAGCGCCCGCCCGAGACACTGCCACCGTCGGCGCTGCTGGTGCTGGACCATGCCGACGAGGGTAGCGACGAAGACTTGCGCCGCATCGCCGATTTGTGGGCGCGCGCCGACGGGCCGCGCCTGCTGCTCGTCTGGCGCAACGCGCCGCTGGCCCAGGCCGAGGCCGAGGCGCAGCGCCGTTGGGGCGCCGAACGCGAGGCGGCGTCGCGCCATGCCGAGCACGAATTGCACCGCCAGTGCCACTTCGGCGAAGCCGCCGAGGCGTTGATGGCGCTGGCCGCCAAGGCGCCGCAGGTCGAGCTGCAGCCGCTGGACGGCGAGCTGCTGCGCGCCGCCGCCGAAGCCGGCCTGGCGCGCGCCGGCCGCCGCGCCGAGGCCGGTTTGCTGGAACGCCTGTTCAGTGACGCCGGGCCGCTGCCGTCGGCCGCTGCCGTGCAGCGCACGCTGGTGCAGCTGTGGGACGCGCAGGTGCGCGGCTGGCTCGTCAACGACGCCTACGACCGCAGCGGCGGCATCGACGCCGTGTTCTGCACCGAGCTGCAGGCGCGCATGGGCGCGGTGGCCGAACACGAGGCGATGAACGCGCTGCTGCTGCGCCTGATGCGCCGCGGCGACGGCAACGACGGCGGCGCGATCCAGCTGCGCCTGTTCAGCTGGTGCCGCTCGGTGGCGCAGCCGGTGTTTGCCGGCCGCGCCGCGGCGCTGGTGCTGCCGCTGGCCGCCGCCGGGCTGCTGACGGTGCAGCGGCTGAACGACGACCTGCTCGTCACGCTGGCGCACCGCCCGCGCGACTGGGCCGGGCTCGACCCCGTGCGCCAGGCCGCACCGTGGTGCGAACCGGTGCACCGCATCGCGCTGGCCTATGCCGCGTGGGCCAACGGCGACAGCGGCGATGGCGCCGACGACATCATCGAAGAGGCCGACCTGCGCCAGCTGGCACCGCAGCTGTCGCTGGGCGAAGCCGCGTTCGCGGCGCGCCGCAAGCGCATCACGCGCATCGCCGGCCGCACCAAGCTGGCGGTGCAGCTCGGCTTCGGCCTGGTGGTGGTGGTCGGCATCGGCATCAGCACCTTGCAGACGCAGGGCCGCCGCGAAGCCGAGGTGCAGGCGCAGGCCGCCGCCAGCGCCGCGTCGGCGTCGGAGCGGGTGCAGCGCGACCTGGCCGTCACCGCCGCGCGCGCGCAGACCGAGCAGGCGCTGGAAGTGCCGAAAGCCAGCCCGGCCATGCCGCCGCTGACGGGCGAGCGTGAACGCGTCGTCGTGCAGATCAGCGGCGGCGGCAACGACGGCAACAACGCCGACCTGAAGCGGGCGCAGGCGCTGCTGCAGCGGCTGCCGGAGGCCGAATTCCGCGTCGTGCCGGAGTACGAACGCGTCGGCCAGCAGATCTGCGGCGACGTGCGCTTCCACCACGACGGCGACCGCGCCGCCGCGCAGCGCGCGCTCGAGCTGCTGAACGCCGCGCTGGCCCAGGCCGGCGACGTACGCCGGCTGCAGCTCAACGACCGCAGCGCCTCGCGCGCGGCGCTGCCGGCCAAGGCCGGCAGCATCGAAGTCTGGCTGCCGCCGTTCAGCGACGCACCGGTGGAGCGCCAGCATCGCTGGGGCGCATCGCGACTGGTCAGCGCGGGCTGCGCGCTGGTCGGCTCGGACACGCAGACACGCGACACGCTGCGCAAGGGCTTGAACGCCGCGGCCGTGGGCTGGTTCGACAGCGAGCTGCCGGTGCAGCGCATCTGGCTGGCCGAGTACTACATCGGCAAGACCGAAGTGACGATGGCGCAGTTCGCGGTCTACCAGCACGAATGCGAAGCGGCGGCGAACCCGTGCCCGAAGTGGCGGCCGCGCTATGTCGACCCGCAAACCGACCCGCAGCGCCCGGCCACCTTCGTCAGCTGGGCGCAGGCGCGCGACTACTGCCGCTGGGCCGGCGGCCGCCTGCCCACCGACCTGGAATGGGAAAAGGCCGCCCGCGGCCCCGACGCGCGCTTCTGGCCCTGGGGCGACAAGCCCGACGAGCAGCTCTACCAGGGCAAGGCGCAGAGCATCGACCGCCCGGTGCCGGTCGGCAGCTTCCCGCGCGGCAACAGCCCCTACGGCGTGGCCGACATGGCCGGCAACGTCTGGGAGTACACGGCCGACATCTGGCAGCCCGGCAACTCCACCCACAGCATGCGCGGCGGTTCGTACCTGAACACGCTGATGGAGTCACGCGCCAGCAGCCGCTGGGCGTCGAGCAAGGAAGGCGAAGGCACCGAGAACCTGGGTTTTCGCTGCGTGGCGGATGTGGTGCGTTGAGGCTGGACTCAGGGCCGCGCGTCACGGCGCTTCGTCGGGTGTGTCGTCGTTGCGCAAGCCAAGTTCACGCTCGATCTGCTCCACGCTGGGCAGGCTGGTTTGCAGCTCGGCCGGAAGTGCCTCGCCCGGCGTGCTCGGGCTTGAAGGCGCCGGCCTTCAGCTCCACGACGACATAGCACCGGAGCTTGAGATGGTAGAAGAGCAAGTCGATGAAGAAGTCGTCGCCACCCACTTCCAAGGTGCACCTGCCGGCCGACGAAGGCGAACCCAGCGCCCAACTCCAGCAAGAAGCGCGAGATGTGCTGAACCAAAGCGCTCTCGATGGCCCGCTCGTCGGCCTCCAGCCCGATGCTCAGGAAGTCGAAGAGATACGGATCCTTCAGCGTGTTGTGCGCCAGGTCAGACTGCGGTTCCGGCAACGCAGCAACGAAATTGGTGACGGCGCGGCCTTCGCGGGCCAAGGCCCGCGCATCGATCTGCATCGCCAGCACGTTGCGCGACCAGCCTTGCTCGATAGCACGTTGCGCATACTGGCGACGTACGGCCTCCTCTTTCAGCTTGGTCAACAGCACCAGGTTGTGACCCCACGGCAATCGTCCAACAAGCTGTTGGACGATTTCGGCATTGCTCCAAGCCTCGGCGAACGCCCGCACGCGTGGCCATTTGCGCCCTCAGGCCGGCGACACCTTGCGCCCGCGCAGCAGCCCTGTGCCGCGAAGTACCAGTCGCCACAGGAAGCGCAGAAACACCAGCGTCGCCAGCGCCTCCAGCAGCGTGACGACGAAGGCCAGCAACGTGTTCCAGCGCGCGTCGCGGCGGCGGAACTTGGCCACGGCGCGGTCGCGCGAGACCTCGATGCTGTCGTAGAAGCTCGGGATCACCAGCAGCGTCAGAAAGGTGCTGGTGATGGTGCCGCCGATGATGGCCACGGCCATCGGCCGGTAGAACTCGCTGCCTTCGCCGATGCCGATGGCCACCGGCATCATGCCGGCGATCAGCGCGAAGGTCGTCATCAGGATCGGCCGCAGGCGCTTGCGGCCGGCGGCCATCAACGCGTCGTCGCGGTCCATGCCTTCGGCTTCGCGCACGCGCGCCGCGTCGAGCAGCAGGATCGCGTTCTTCGCCACCAGCCCCATCAGCATGATGACGCCGATGAAGCTCATCAGGTTCAGCGTGCCACCGGTGATCAGCAGCGCCAGCACGACGCCGATCAGGCTCAGCGGCAGCGACAGCATCACCGCCAGCGGCGCCGTGAAGCTGCCGAACTGCATCACCAGGATCAGGTACATCAGCGCGATGCCCGAGATCAGCGCGATGCCCATTTCGCGGAACACCTCCTGCTGGTCGCGCGAGGCACCGGCCAGCTCGAGGCCGAAGCCCGGCGGATAGTCCATTGCCTTGGCCAGCTTCAGTGCCTCGGCCGTCAGCTCGCCGGGCGAGCGGCCTTGCGCGTTGGCGGCGACGCTGATCGTGCGCTTGCTGTCCGAGTGCTGGATCTGGCTCGGCCCCTTGCCCATCGTCACGGTCGCGATCTGCTCCAGCGGCACCATGCGGTTGCTGCCGCTGACCGCGATCGGCAGGCGTTCGATGTTGCTGGCGTCGACGCGGTCGTCGGGGTGCAGGCGCACCGAAACGTCGCGCGTCTCGCCGGTCGGGTCGACCCAGTCGCCGACCTCGACGCCGGCGAAGGCCACGCGCAAGGCCTGCGCCGCGTCGTTGACCGAGATGCCGAGCGTGTTCGCCAGGCCGCGGTCGAGCTCGATCTTCATCTCGTTCTGCGGGTCCTGCTCCGACAGGCCGACGTCGACCGCACCCGGCACCTGGCGCAGCTTGGCCATGAACTGGGTCGTGATCTCGAGCAGCTTGCGCGAGTCGGGGCCGGAGAAGCGGATCTGCACCGGCTTCTGCGCGCCGTTGTTCAGGTCGTCGAGCACGACGTACTCGGCGCCGACCAGCCGCGCCGTCAGCGTGCGCAGCTGTTCCGCGACCTGGATCGCCGAACGCTTGCGCTGCGTGCTCTTGCCGATGTCGACATAGATGCGGCCGCCGCCCGGGTTCACGTAGCTGTTGGTGGCCACCGTCTCGGGCATCGTGCGCGCCAGCAGGGCCGCGGCCTCGACCTTCAACCGCGCGTATTCGAGGCTGCTGCTCGACGGCGTGCGGATCTCCACCGCGATGGTGCCGGCGTCGGACGCCGGCAGGAAAGCCGAGCCGCCGAACTTGACCTGCAGGAACAAGGCGCCGGCCAGGCTGGCGACGGCGAAGATCGCCATCCAGCGCCGGTGGTGCAGCGCCCAGGCGATGACGCGGCCGTAGCGGTCGGCCTGGTGGTCGAACCAGGTGTTGAAGCGCGCCAGCAGCTTGCTGATGCCGCGCTTGGGCAGCAGGTGGTGGCCGGGCGGGTCGCCCCAGTAGGCCGACAGCATCGGATCGAGCGTGAAGCTGATGAACAGGCTGACCAGCACCGACGCGACGACGGTCACGCCGAAAGGCCGGAACCATTCGCCCGAGACGCCGGGCATGAAAGCCACCGGCACGAACACGGCGACGATGGAGAACGTGGTCGCTGCCACCGCCAGGCCGATCTCGGCGGTGCCGTTCAGCGCCGCGGTGCGCCGGTCTTCGCCCAGCTCCATGTGGCGCACGATGTTCTCGCGCACGACGATGGCGTCGTCGATCAGCACGCCGATGGCCAGGCTCAGGCCCAGCAGGCTCATGAAGTTCAGCGTGAAGCCGCACAGCCAGACGGCGATGAAGGCGGCGATCACCGACGTGGGCAAGGACAACGCCGTGATCAGCGTCGAGCGCCACGAGTTCAGGAACACGTAGACGACGAACACCGTCAGCCCGGCGCCGAAGATCAGCGCGTCGACGACGTTGTTCAGGCTGTTCTGCGCGTCCTTGCCGCCGTCGCGCGTGACTTCGAGCTTGGTGCCCGCGGGCAGCGTCTTGCTGATCTCGTCGACCTGCTTGCGGATCGCCGCGGCCGCGCTCACCGTGCTGGCGTCGCGCGTGCGCGTGATCGACAGGCCGACGTTCGGCTTGCCGCTGCGCACCGAGAAGCCGCTCAGTTCGGCAAAGCCGTCCTGCACCGTCGCCACCTGGGCCAGGCGCACGAGTTCGCTGCCGCGGCGCTTGATGACGATCTGGCCGAACTCCGACGGCGCCTCGATGCGGCCGACCAGCCGGATGCTCTGGTCTTCGAGCGCGCCGCGCACCTTGCCCACCGGCGCGGTGGCGTTCTGCGCGCGCAGGGCCGCCACCACGTCGGTGACCGAGACCTCGTATTCGCGCAGCTTTTCCGAACGCAGCAGCACCGACAGTTCGCGCTTCAGCGAGCCGTTGACACTGACCGTGGCGACGCCCGGGATGCCGCGGAACTTGTCGGCGAGCTGGTCTTCGGCCAGGCGCGAGATCGCCGCGTGGCTCTGCGTCTCGGACGACAGCGCCAGCTGCATGATGGGCTGCGCCGCCGGGTCCAGCCGCTGCAGGATGGGCTCGCGCATCTCGATCGGCAGCTTGTAGCGCACCGACGCGATGGCATTGCGCACCTCGTCGGCCGCGACGACCATGTTCTTGTCGAAGTTGAAGATCAGCACCAGCGACGCGCTGCCTTCGCTGGCGGTGGAGCGCAGCTGGTAGATGCCGGAAATGCCTTGCAGCGACTTCTCGATGCGGTTGATGACCTCGCGCTCCACCGTGTCGGGGCTGGCACCCGGATACGGGATGCTGACGGTGAGCACCGGCTGCTCGACATCCGGGATCTGGTTCACGCGCAGCTTGGACAGCGCGAGCAGGCCCAGGGCCATCAGGCCGATGATGATCACGATCATCGCGATCGGCCGCTTGATGCTGAATTCAGAGAGGAACATGAGACCTCACTTGGCCGCCGATGCGGCCGCTGCTGTCGCCGCCGCTGCAGATGCCGCTGTGGTCGCCGATACGTCCTTGGCGAACTCGACCTTCTGCCCGTCGACCAGCCCGCCGCTCGGGCTGCGCAGGATGCGGTCGCCGATGGCCAGGCCCTTGAGCACCGGGTATTCGCCGCTGCGCGCGTCGCGCGCGCCGAGCGTCACGGCCACCTTGGCCAGCACGGCGCCGTTGATGCGCCACACCGACGCGGCGTCTCCGGCGCGCACCAGCGTGGCGTCGGACAGCATCAGCGCCTGCGAGCTGCCGGTCTCGACGCGGCCTTCGGCGAACAGACCCGAGACACGCGGCGCCGTGGCGGCGTCGTTGAAGGCCACGATGACCTCGACCTGCCGCGTCGTCGCGTTCGCCGCGGCGTCGATGCGCCGCACCTTGCCGGCGAAGTCGCCTTGGGCATAGCCGTTGACGCGGAAGCTGACGTTCTGGCCGATCTTCAGCTCGCTCATGCGGTCGGCCGACACCAGACCTTCGAAGCGCATGCTGCGCGGGTCGATGACCTTGACCAGTTCCTTGCCGACTTGCACCGTGTCGCCGGCCGAGGCCTTGCGCTCGCTGACCACGCCGTCGAAAGGTGCGCGCACGCCGGTGCGGGCCAGCATCTGGCGCGCCGAGACGACACGCGCCTTGGCCGCCACCAGGTCGCTCTGCGCGTTGTTGCGCCGCACCTCGGCGTCTTCCAGCGCCTGCGTCGAGGTCATGCCCTGCGCCTGCAGCGTCTTCAGCCGCTGCACCTGGCGTTCGCTCTGGTCGAAGGCCTGCGACGACGCACGCACCGTTTCTTCGGCCGAGGCCAGGCTGTCGCGGATGGCGGTGTCGTCCAGCCGCACCAGCAGGTCGCCGGCATGCACCGGCTCGCCGTTGTCCTTCAGCACCTGCAGCACGACGGCGGCAACTTCGGCGCGCAGGTCGGCACGGCGCTCGGGCTGCACCGAACCGGTGATGACGGGGCCGCTGGACAAGGTGCTGGGCTGCAGCGTGCGCAGGTCTTCGGGTGCCAGCAGCAAGGTGGCGGCGGCGGCCGCCGTCGAGGCTGCGCTGCCCGGCGCGTCGGCCTTCGGCGCTGCCGCCTTGTCGCCTTTGCCGCAGGCGCTGAGCAGGCCAACCAGGATCAGGACAGGAAAGAGAGGGCGCATGTCGTTCTTGCAGTGCGGCCGCGACGCCGGGCACGGAAATGTAAAGCCGCGAGCGTAGCGTTTCGGCGCGCGCCTGGGCATCCCGCAGCGACGAAACGCCGCTGCGGGGGTGCGAACGGTCGGCCCGGGGCGGAGAAACACCCAGGCCTTCACCGCAGAGGGGCTGAGAACGCAGAGGTTTCGCAGAGGAAATCGGAAAATTTCTCGGCGACCCTCTGCGTTCTCAGCCCCTCTGCGGTGAAGGCTGTTTTCGACTTTCTTCACGACCTCTTCAGCGCGGGGCGTCGCCTTTGCGGAACTCGGCCGTCAGCTCGTCCAGCCGCTGCTTCAGTGCGCCGTCGAGCTTGTATTCGGCGGCCGCCAGCGTGGCGTCCAGCTGCTCGGGCCGGCTGGCGCCGAGCAGCGGCGCGGTGACCAGCGGGTTCGCCATCACCCAGGCCACGGCCAGCGTCGCCAGCGGCACGCCGGCTTCGCGGGCCAGCCCGTACAGCTGCGCCACGGCAGCAAAACAGCGTTCGTTCCAGTAGCGGTCCTGGTACATCGAGCCGGCGGTGCCGAGCGTGAAGCGCGTGTTCTCTTCAGGGCTGGCGCCGGGCTGGTACTTGCCGGTCAGCAGGCCGCCGGCCAGCGGGTTGTACGGGATCACGCCCAGGCCTTCTTCGGCGGCCAGCGGCAGCAGCTCGCGTTCGATCTCGCGGAACAGCAGGCTGTAGCGCGGCTGCACCGAGACGAACTTCGCCACGCGCAGCAGTTCGGCCCGGCCCAGCGCCTTGGCCAGCCGCCAGGCGAAGAAGTTGGACACGCCGATGTAGCGGGCGCGGCCCGAGCGCACGATGACGTCCAGCGCTTCCAGCGTCTCGTCGAGCGGCGTCTCGCGATCGTCGGAGTGCAGTTGGTACAGGTCGACATGGTCCGTCTGCAGCCGCGCCAGCGACGCGTCGATGGCGTCCAGCAGGTGCTTGCGCGAAGCACCCTGATCCCAGGCGTTCGGCCCGACCTTGCCCACCGCCTTGGTGGCGACGATGAGCTGTGCTCGCCCGCTCGGCCCTTTAGCCTGCAGCCAGCGGCCGATGATGGCCTCGGTGCGGCCGGTGGTCTCGACCGTGCCGCCGAGCGGGTAGACATCGGCCGTGTCGATGAAGTTGATGCCGCCCGCGACGGCCTTGTCGAGGATGCGGTGCGACGCCGCCTCGTCGGTCTGCAGGCCGAAGGTCATGGTGCCGAGGGCCAGGCGCGATACGGTCAGGCCGCTGCGGCCGAGGCGGGTGGTGGGCATGTTCATGGGCGCGCGTCTCCTTTGAACGGCACATGATAGGCAGCATCGCGCCGGCGCGGAGTACAGTGGGTTTGCGCGCCTTCGGCGTGCAGGAGAGCCGTCATGACGCTGTGCCCCATTGCCGTTGCCGTCGGCTGCAAAAAATGCCCTGCTTTCAACATCTGTCCGCTGAAGTCCGTCATCGGCGATGTCAAGAAGCCCGACGAGACGCCGGCCAAGGCCAAGGCCAGTCCACCGCGTACCAAGTAGCCGCGGGCCGCGCCGCCCGGCTACAGTGGCGCGCATGACAAGCAACCCCATCCTCGCCGAAGCGCTGCGCGGCGGCATCGTCGAGTCGGCGCACCGCGGCGCCTTTGCCATCGTCGACGCCGACGGTGCCGTGCACAGCGCCGCCGGCGACATCGACCGGCCGATCTTCCCGCGCTCGGCGGTGAAGCTGCTGCAGGCCTTGCCGCTGGTGGAAAGCGGCGCCGCCGACTGCTTCGGCCTGGCCGACGAACAGCTGGCGCTGGCCTGCGCATCGCATGGCGGCGAGCCGGCTCACGTGGCTGCCGCGACCGCCATGCTGGCCGCCGCCGGCGTCGACGCTGCCGTGCTCGAATGCGGCGCGCACTGGCCGTACCGCGAACCGGCGCAGCGCGAAATGGCCGCGCGCGGCGACGTGCCGAGCGCGCTGCACAACAACTGCTCCGGCAAACATTCCGGCTTCGTCTGCCCGGGCTGCATGCTGGCCGGCGACAGCGACCGCCGCGCTTTCCTGAGCGGCTACGTCAAGCCCGGCCACCCGGTGATGCGCGAAGTGACGGCTGCGCTGCAGGCCGCTACCGGCTACGACCTGGCGCGCACGGCAGTCGGCACCGACGGCTGCTCGATCCCGACCTACGCGATCCCGCTGCGCCACCTGGCGCATGCCTTCGCGCGCGTCGGCAGCGGCACCGGCCTGCGCGAAGGCCATGCCCGCGCCGCGAAGCGGCTGCGCGCCGCGGTGGCGAAGGCGCCGTTCATGGTCGCCGGCAGCGGCCGGCTGGACACGCGGGTGATGGAACGGCTGGGCGAACGTGTCTGCTGCAAGGTCGGCGCCGAAGGCGTCTACTGCGCCGCCTTCCCCGAAGCTGGTCTCGGCGTGGCCATCAAGATGGACGACGGCAACAACGCCCGCGCCTGCGAGGTGGTGATGGCGTCGCTGATCGAACGCCTGGTGCGACTGGACGACGCCGAACGCAGCTTCGTGCATTCGCTGGCCGACCTGGCGCTGGTGAACTGGAACGGCATCGAGGTCGGGCGGCTGCGCGCCGCGGCCTGAAGCGCTGCTCGGCGTCAGTGCCGCACCGCGCCAAAGCCCGACTCGCGGGCACGCACGATGGCCTGGCCGCGGTTCTCGACCTCGAGCTTTGCGAAGATGGCCGTGATGTGGTTGCGCACGGTCTTCTCCGACAAGCTCAGGCGCGCGGCGATCTGGCGGTTGTCGTGGCCTTGGGCGATCAGCTCCACCAGGTCGCGCTGGCGCAGCGTCAGCGAGGCGAAGGTCGGGTTGGCTTCGCGGCCCGCGCCTTCGGCCAGAAAGCCGCGCACGCGCGCCAGCCAGAGCGGCCAACCCGGCTCGTCGGCCAGCAGCAGGTGGTTGGCACTCGCTATGCTCACGAACTCGGCGTTCGGTATCGCGCCGGCGATCAACCGGCCTTCTTCGTAAGGCACGCGGCGGTCGTGGCAGCTGTGCAGCACCAGGGTCGGGCAGCGCACTTGCGGCAGCAGCTCGACCACGTCGATCCGGTTGAACTCGCGCATGAAGCGCGCGGCATTCGCCGGGCTGCAGGAGATGCGTTCCAGTTCGTTGAACCAGGCTTGCTGCTCGCGCGTGCCGCCGGGAATGAACTGCGAGGTGAAGAACTGCCGGAACGATTCGTCGGCGCGGCCCCACCCCAGCTCGGCCAGGCGCACCATGGTCTCGGCCTCGTCGAGCGCCGCCGCGCTGGCGTTGCGCTTCAGCCGCCCGCGCGCGTAGCCGCCGTGCAGCACCAGGTGCGACACGCGTTCGGGGTGTTTGGCCGCGTAGGCGATGGCGATGCTGGCGCCTTGCGAGATGCCGAGCAGCGCGAAGCGCGGCGCCTGCAGCGTCTGCGTCAGCGTCTCCAGGTCGCGCAGCCAGCTGGCGAAGCTCAGCTCGGGCACCAGCCAGTCCGACAGGCCGCAGCCGCGCTCGTCGTAGCGCACGAAGGTGTGCTGCTCGCTCAAGCCGTGCACCAGGTGGCGCCACACCGGGCTGTCCCGGTCGTGTTCGAGGTGGCTCATCCAGGTGGCGGCCTTGACCAGCAGCGGCCCGCGGCCCGACTTGGCATAGGCCAGGCGCACGCCGTCATGGGCTTGCACGAAGCGGATCTGCTGATGGGGCATGGGCATCGGTGCGCGTTCCGCCGGGCTGCGAGAAGGCCGCCATCCTGCGGTGCGGCGGCCGGCGGCGGAACCCCCAGCGCTTGCGACAGCGCGCCGCGGTGTAGCAAGTGTTGGGGACACGGCCCGGGCCCCGCGCCGCCAACTCCCGATTGCCAGCGTCCCCGGCCAGGGGCTACGCTCGGCCCATGAGGCCCGAACCGCTGCCCGCGGCAACCCACGCACACCGGCCCACCGCCGCGCCCGGCCTGCCAATCACGGTGGCCGTGGTCGAAGACGAACACGAAGTGCGCACGCTGTTCGAGCAGGCCGTGCGTTCGCACCAGCGCCTGAGCCTGGCCTTCAGTGCCGGCACGGCAGCCGCGGCCATCCAGCTCGCCTTGCAGCGGCCGGCGCAGGTGTACCTGGTGGACCTGGGTCTGCCCGACCGCGACGGCCGCGACCTCATCCGCTGGATCAGTGCCCAGCAACCCGCGGCCAGCGTGATGGTGGTTACCGTGTTCGGCGACGACAGCCATGTCGTTTCCAGCTTCGAAGCCGGCGCCGTGGGCTACCTGCTGAAGGACACGCCGCCCGACGAGATCGCCCGGCGCATCGTCGAGCTGCATGAAGGCGGCTCGCCGATCAGCCCGTCGGTGGCACGCCAGCTGCTGCGCCGATTCGTCGGCCGTGGCGCGGCGGCGGCCACGCCGGTGGACGACCCGTTGAGCGAGCGCGAACGCCAGGTGCTCAAGCTCATCGAAAAGGGCATGACCTACGAAGAAGTCGCCGAGGTGCTGAACATCTCGTGGCACACCGTCACCGCCTTCCTGCGCCGCGTGTACCGCAAGCTGCAGGTCAACTCGCGCGCCGAAGCCGTGTACGAAGCGCGCCAGCGCGGCATTCTTTGAGCCGGCGGCGCTGGCGGGCCGGGCTGGCCGCGCTGCTGCTGGCGGCGGCAGCCGCGGCGGCAGAAGTGCCCATCGTCGAAATCACCAGCGGCCAGCTGCAGGCCGAAGGCGCCGCGGCCAGCGACGTGAAACTGCCGCTGAAGCTATACCGCAGCCAACGGGTCTTCACGCGCTACCGCTTCGACACGCGCTTCGACGCCGGCGCGCCGCTGCTGGCCACGCGCGCGATGCTGCAGCTCGACACCTGGCCCGACGGCGGGCGGATCGATCTCAACGGCGTGGAGATCGCCGACGTGGCCACCTCCAGCGAACAGATCGTCGTGCGCCACCTGCGGCCCTTTGCCTTCGTGCTGCCGCCGGCGCTGCTGCGCGAGCGCGGCAACGAGTTGACGCTGCAGTGGGGCTCGCGCGAGACGCTGGTGCTGGTGCCGCGCATGCGGCTCGGCCCGCGCGACGTGCTCGAACCCGTGCACGAACGCCAGTTGTTCTGGGAGCACACCGCCGTGCAGGCCTCGCTGGTGTTCGCCGCCGTCGTGGCGCTGGTGATGCTGGGCGTGTGGTGGCCGCAGCGCCGGCGCCAGGCGCCGGCCGAATACCTGCTGATCGGCGTCGGCGCGCTCGGCTGGATCGTCTTCAACAGCGCCTTGTTCTGGACGCCGATTCCGGCGCCGCTGTTCCTGTGGCGGCGCGTCATCGGCATCGGCGCCATCGGCTTGTTCGTGCTCGGCATGTGGGTCTGCCTGGTGCGGCTGGCGGGCTGGCGCTCGCGCGCTTTCGAGCGCGTGACGGCGGCCTGGGTGGCCTGCGGTCCGCTGCTGATGCTGGCCGGGTTTGCCGCCACCGGCGCCACCCACCTGCCGCGCGCCGAGGCGCTGTGGTCGGCGGGTGCGGCCGGCCTGGGCGCGGTGCCGCTGGTGGTGCTCGCGCGTGCCGTCTGGCGCGCACCCGGCGTGCGTCTGGCGATGCTGCTGGCCTTCGTCCTGCTGGGCATGGGCCTGGCCGTGCGCGAGGCGCTGCTCTACGCCCTGCGCGACCCCGTCGGCAGCGTGCACCTGGGGCTGCAGGTGCTGGCGCCGCTGTGGCTGGCCACCGCCTGCGGCATCCTGGTGCAGGACATCGTGCGCTCGCAGCGCGCCACCGAAGCGCAGCGCGACGAGCTCGACCGCCGCCTGGCCGCGCGCGAGGCCGAACTGGCGCGGCTGCATGCGCGCGAGCGCGAACTGGCCACCGTCGAAGAGCGCCGCCGCATCATGCAGGACATGCACGACGGGCTGGGCTCGCAGCTGGTGTCTTCGCTGGCGCTGGCCGAACGCGGGCAGTTTTCGCCCGGCCAGGCCAGCGAACTGCTGCGTGGCTGCATCGACGACCTGCGTCTGGCCATCGACACGCTCGGCGACGCCGATGTCGACCTGGCCCTGGCCGCCGGCAACCTGCGCTTTCGCATGGAGCCGCGGCTGCGCGCCGCCGGCTTGCGCGTGCGCTGGGACATGGCCGCGCTGCCCGAGCCGCTGGCCCTGCCCGGCGGCGTGGCGCTGCCGGTGCTGCGCGTGCTGCAAGAGGCGCTGGCCAATGCGTTGAAGCACGCGCAGGCGCAAACGCTGCAGGTGCGGCTGGCCTGCCAGGGCGGCTGCCTGGTGCTGGAAGTGGCCGACGACGGCCGCGGCTTCGACCTCGGCCACCACGCACCGGGCAAGGGCCTGGCCGGCATGCACAAACGCGCCCGCGCGCTGCAGGGCGAACTGCAGGTCGAGCCGACGGCGCAAGGCACCAGCGTGCGCTTGCAAGTGCCGTTGCAGGCACCGCCCGCGGCCGCGTAGACCGCCCCCTGCAACCTGGGGGGCCGTGGGGCCAGCGTCCCGGCGCCTGGGCTTGCCGGCGGCAGCCCGGCGGCGGCACCGGGACCCGTGCCCCACCGCCGCTGCGGCGCCGGGCGGCGAGCATGGGTCTTCCGCCGAAGCCCGCCGGGCCTCGCCTGCCTCACCGCCCTTCCCGCGCAAAGGATCGTCCCATGTCCGCCCGTCTTCGAACCCTGTTCCACCATGCCGCGCTGGTACTGACGCTGGCCCTGCCGGCTGTGGCACAGGCCGGTCCGGTCACGGTGCAAAGCGGGCAGACGATGCTGTTCAACGTCGACATGACCGGCCTCACGCCGGCGCCGCCCTTCTCTCAGATGACCTTGGATTTCAACGTCGACCAGGCCGGCAGCGGGGCCGACGCCGTGGCCGCAGTGACGTTCTTCGGCGAACTCGATGCCGGCGGCTTTTCGTCGGGCCTGAATATCGTGCCTGTCCTCGACTTCGACACGTTCGCGTTCACTCTGGGCGGAACCTTGCTGAACGACGGCCTGTACTCCTTCACCGTGTCGGCCTCTGGTGGGGCCCTGAGCTTCGATCCCCGGGTGCAGGGCCTGATCTTGACGCCCCGCGGCCCTGTGTTCACGGAGTTCCTGGAACTGTCAGGCACGCTGGTCGACGACGGCGCGTCCGGCAGCGTGCTCGAGCCGTCGACGCTGGCGCTGGTGCTGCTGGCGGCACTGCCGCTGCTGGCCACGCGCCGCAAGCCAAGACTCGCCCCTGCCCTGGCTGCAACGATCGCCTTGTGCGGGCTGCCCGCCGCGCACGCCGGTTACGTGGGCGTGGACCTGGGCGACCTGGGCGGCCATTCGACCCTGGCCTTCGCCATCAACAACGCCGGGCAGGTGGCCGGCAGCGTGGAAACCGCCAACGGTGAATTTCATGCCTTCGTCTTCAAGAACGGCTCCCTCACCGACCTGGGCAGCCTCGGCGGTTCGCCCAGTTTCGGCGTGGCCATCAACGACACGGGCCGGGTGGCCGGGCAGTCCTTCCTGTCCAACGGACAACTCCACGCCGCCATCTTCGGCAGCAACGGCAGCGACAACCGGGACCTGGGCACCCTGGGCGGCAACGCCAGCTCGGCGACTGCAATCAACAGTTCCGGCCAGGTGACGGGAACCGCAGGTCTGGCCACCGGCTTCCAGCACGCCTTCCGATTCTCGGGCGGCACGATGTTCGACCTCGGCACCTTGGGCGGCAGTTCCAGCGACGGCAAAGGCATCAATGCCGCTGGCCAGGTGGTCGGATCCTCTCGTCTGGCACAGGGCGGCAGCCACGGTTTCGTGGCCAACCCGGGTGCCGCGATGATCGACATCGGCACTCTTGGCGGCACATTCAGCGGTGCCATCGCCATCAATACATCGGGACAGGTCGCGGGTTCGGCCGACTTGGCCAGCGGCAACCACCACGCCGTGACCTTCATCGACGGCGTTTTGGCCGACCTGGGCACCCTCGGCGGCACGCTCAGCTCGGCCGAGGACATCAACGACGCCGGCCAGGTGGTAGGCCTCGCGAACCGGGCCGACGGAACGACGGTGGCCTTCCTGTACAGCGACGGCGTGATGAACGACCTGGGCACGCTGGGCGGAACCTTCAGCCAGGCACTGGACATCAACGCGCTGGGCCAGGTGATCGGCAATTCCTCGGTGGCTGGCGACACCGCCAGCGACTTCTTCATCTTCGCCGACGGCGTGATGACCGACATCGACGACCTCGTCGACGATCTGTTCGGTGCCGGCGCCCACGTGTTGAGCGCCTCGCTCAACGATCTCGGCCAGATCGCCGGCCAGGCCCAGGTGGGCCAGGACATCCGGTCCTTCGTGCTGACGCCGGACACCGATACCGCTGCGGTGCCCGAGCCGGGCAGCCTGGCGCTGTCAGCGCTGGCCCTGCTGGCCGGCAGCGCGGCATGGCGTCAGCGCCGCCAGCCGAGCCGCTCGATCGCATCGAACAGCCACTGAACGGCCAGCGCCAGCAGCGCCGCCGGCAGCGCGCCGGCGAGCATCGCGCCGCTGTCGTTGACGGCCAGCCCGGCGACGATGCGCTCGCCGAAGCCGCCGGCGCCGATGAAGGCCGCCACCGTCGCCGTGCCGACGTTGATGACCGCGGCCGTCTTCACGCCGGCCCACAGCGTGGGCAGCGCCAGCGGCAGCTCCACCGTCCACAGCGCCTGGCGCTGGGTCAGGCCCAGCGCACGCGCCGCCAGCGTCAGGCCGGCCGGCACGCCTTGCAAGCCGGCATGCGTGTTGCGCACGATGGGCAGCAGCGCGTAGACGAACAGCGCCAGCAGCGCCGGCACGAAGCCGATGCTGCCAACAAGCACGATCAGGAAGGCCAGCAGCGCCAGCGACGGCACCGTCTGCAGCACGCCGACCGCACCCATCAGCACACCGGCCAGCCGCGGCCGCCGCCAGGCCAGGATGCCCAGCGGCACGCCGACCACCATGGCCAGCAGCAGCGAGCCGAACACCAGCAGCAGGTGCTGGCGCGCCAGCCGCGCCAGATCGGGCGCGAACAAGCGCTCGGCAAAGCTCTGGCGCTTGCCAGGACCGGCACTGGCGACACCGGCAGCACCGGCAACAAAGCCGCGCGCCACCTCGGCGAAAGACAACCCGTCGAGTTCGACCTTCGCGTTCAGCGCGATCATTGCCGCTTCGTCGATGCGCCCGGCCAGCTTCTGCAGCGGCTGCACGTCGACGCCGGCGCGCATCAGCAGCACCGCGTCGTACTTCGGAAAGAAGCCGCGGTCGTCCTGCAGCACACGCAGCTTGCCGCGGCCGATCTTCGCGTCGGTGGAGTAGACGTCGATCAGGTCGACCTGGCCGGCCGCGATGGCGTCGTAGGCCAGGCCATGGTCGAGCCCGGCGCCGGCCGCCTGCGGCAGGCCGTAGGCGCGCTGCAGCGCCGGCCAGCCGTCGGCACGCACCAGGAATTCATGCGACAGGCCCAGGCGCAGCTTGGCGTGTTTTGCCAGGTCGGTGATGCTGCGGATGCCCAGGCGTTCCGCCAGCGCCTCGGGCATCGCCAGCGCATAGGTGTTGTTGAAACCCAGCGGCACCGCGGCCTTCAGCCCGCGCGGCGCCAGCCATTCGTTCAGCTCGGCCAGGCTCGGGTTGCCTTCGCGCTTGAGCAGCTCGCGCACGATGGTGCCGGTGTATTCGGGGTAGATGTCGACGGCGCCGCTGGCCAGTGCCTGCTCCAGGATGCCGGTGTTGCCCAGGCCCTGCTTGTGCTCGGCCGGTGTGCCCGCGGCCTGCAGCGTCTGGCGCACGATCTCGCCGAGGATGTAGGACTCGGTGAAACGTTTCGAGCCGACCACCAGCGTGTCGGCAGCGGCCGCGGCCGTGCACAGCGCGGCGAACAGCAGCGCGGCGGCGATGCGAAGTCGATTCGGCATGGGGCTCGCTCCTGAAGGCGCCGCGATTGTCGCCAGGGCGCGGCGGCGGTGCGACACTGGGCGGCGAAAAAATTTCGTCGCCGGTGTGTCGATATGCGTTGCACGCTGCGTCGTAGCGGTGCCACCGGACATCGGGGCTCCACCCACCGAAAGGAACGACCATGCAATACATGATCCTGATCTACGGCGACGAAAAGAACTTCGCGATGATGGCCAGCGACCCCGAGGCGCAGCGCCAGATGTACGCGGCCTTCTCGCGCTACAGCGGCGACCTGCGCGGCGCCGGCATCCTGCGCGCCGGTGCCGAACTGAAGCCCACGCACAGCGCGACGACGGTGCGCGTGCGCGACGGCAAGCTGCTGACCACCGACGGCCCCTTCGCCGAAACCAAGGAACAGCTCGGCGGCTACTACCTCATCGACGTACCGAACCTCGACGAAGCGGTGAAGTGGGCGGCGCGCTGCCCGGCGGCGCAAGGCGGGTCGATCGAGGTGCGGCCGGTCGGCGTGACGCCGGACGCGAGCTGAGCGGCGCGGTGCAACCATGACACCGACCCTTCCGCTCGTCGCCGCGGGCTACGCGGCGCTGCTCGGCCTGCTCGCGGCGCTGCTGACCGTGCGTGTCATCGTCAACCGCGTGAAGCTGCGCATCGACAGCGGCGACGGCGGCAACGCCGCCATGGCGCAGGCCATCCGCGCCCATGCCAACGCGGCCGAGCAGGTGCCGCTGGCGCTGCTGCTGCTGATCTGCGCCGAAGCCGCCGGCACGCCGCCGCCGGCGATCCACGCGCTCGGCGGCGCGCTGCTGCTGGCACGGCTGGCCAGCGCCTGGGGCTTGAGCCGCTCCCTGGGGCCGACATCGCCGCGCCAGGCCGGCGCCGGCTTGACGGTGCTCGTCATCGTGGCGGCTTCGCTGCTCATCGTGTGGCGGCTGGCCGCCGGCCGCTGAAGCGCGGCCCCGGCGGCGACCGCCCATGCTGACCGCCGTCATCGACAGCATCTGCCGCCGCGAAGGCGCGCGGGTGCTGGCCGGGCTGATCCGCCGCTTCGGCGACTTCGACCTGGCCGAAGACGCGCTGCAGGACGCGTTCACGAAAGCGATGGAAGTCTGGCCGACGCAGGGCCTGCCGGCCACGCCCGCGGCCTGGCTGACCACGGTGGCGCAGCGGCGCGCGCTGGACCTGCTGCGCCGCCGCGCCAGCGGCCCGCTGTACAGCGACGAACCGCCCGACATGGCGGCGCCGGAAGCGGCCGAGCACGAGCAGCACCCGGCGGACGTGTCCGGCGTCGACGACGACCGCCTGCGCCTGGTCTTCACCTGCTGCCATCCGGCGATCTCGCAGCCGGCGCAGATGGCGCTGGCGCTGCGCACGCTGTGCGGTCTGTCGACGCGCGAGATCGCGCGCGCCTTCCTCGAGCCCGAGGCCACCACGGCCCAGCGCCTGGTGCGCGTCAAGCGCAAGATCCTCGATGCACGCATCCCGTATGAAGTGCCTTCGCGCGAGCTGCTGCCGGAACGGCTGCACGCGGTACTCGGCGTCGTCTACCTGGTGTTCAACGAAGGCTACGCTGCCACCGAGACGCCGGGGCTGATCCGCCCCGACCTGTGCGCCGAGGCGATCCGCCTGGCGCGCTTGCTGGTCGAGCTGATGCCGCAGCAAGGCGAGGCGCTCGGCCTGCTGGCGCTGATGCTGCTGCACGACGCCCGCCGCGCCACGCGCATCAGCGACGACGGCATGCTGGTGCCGCTGGAAGAGCAGGACCGCACGCGCTGGAACCGCGAGGCCATCGAACAAGGCGTGGCCGCTCTCGACGCCGCGCTGGCGCTGCGCCGGCGCGGGCCATACCAGGTGCAGGCCGCCATCGCCGCGCTGCACGCGCAGGCGCCGCGCGCCGAAGACACCGACTGGCCGCAGATCGCTGCGCTGTACGGCGGCCTGCTGCGTGAACAGCCGGGCGCTGTCGTCGAACTCAACGCCGCGGTTGCCTTGGCGATGGCCGAAGGCGCCGAGCGCGGCCTGGCGTGGATCGACCGCCTCGCCGCCAGCGGCGAACTCGCCGACTACCACCTGCTGCACGCCGCACGCGCCGACCTGCTGCGCCGGCTCGGCCGCTTCGGCCCGGCCTGCGAGGCCTACCGCGCGGCGCTGGCCCTGGTGCGCAACGACGCCGAGCGGCGCTACCTCCAAAGGCGGCTGGCCGAGTGCAGTGGGTAGCGCAATTCATTCACCGCAGAGGTGCAGAGAACGCAGAGTGAACGCAGAGGAAGTTCTCGCCTTCCTCTGCGAACCTCTGCGTCACTCCGCACCTCTGCGGTGAAGGCACCAGGCCTCAAGCCATCTGCGCCTGCGCCGCCAGCACCTCCGTGCGCACCGCCTCGGTCAGCTCGGCCTTCAGCGCCATGAACGCCGGCGTGGTCTTCACCGAATAGCGCCGCGGGTGCGGCAGCGGCACCACGCGGTCGAGCTTGATGCGGCCGGGCCGCGCGCTCATCACGACGACGCGGCTGCCCATGAACACGGCTTCGTCGATGTCGTGAGTGACGAAGAGCACGGTCTTGCGTTCGGCCTCCCAGATGCCGAGCAGCAGCTCCTGCATCAGCTCGCGCGTCTGGTGGTCGAGCGCGCCGAAGGGTTCGTCCATCAGCAGCATGCGCGGCTTGTTGGCCAGCGCACGCGCCAGCGCCGTGCGCTGCTGCATGCCGCCGGAGAGCTGCTTCGGATAGTGGTTCTCGAAGCCCTTCAGCCCCACCTGGGCGATGAAGCCGTTCGCGATGTCGAGCTGCTGCGCGCGCGCCATGCCGCGCTCGCGCAGGCCGAAGCAGACGTTGTCCAGCACCGTCAGCCACGGGAACAGCGTGTAGCTCTGGAACACCATGCCGCGGTCGGCACCGGGGCCTTCGATGCGCTGGCCGTCGAGCAGCACCTCGCCGGCGGTCTGGCGATCAAGACCGGCGACGATGCGCAGCAACGTGCTCTTGCCGCAGCCACTGGGGCCGAGGATGGTGATGAAGTCGTTTTCGGCGACGTCCAGATCGGTGGCCTGCAAGGCCAGCGTCGAACCTGTCGATGAAGCGAAGCGGCGCTCGACGCCGCGCACGGCCAGTATGTTCATTTGCCGATGTTGATGAGCGGCGCCGTCTGCATGTTGGCCGGCACCACCACCGTGGTGGTCCCCGACTTTTCGGCGAACTTGTGCAGCGCCAGGTTGGATTCGTGCTGCAGGTATTCGCGCGTCAGGCTCTGGTTGATGATCTGGTTGGCGCGCGCCACGCCCTCGGCACGCTTGACCTCCACCTGCGCTTCGGCCTCGGCGATGGCGATGCGCTGCTTGGTGGTTTCGAGCTGCTTCTGCGCCGCCACCGATTCCTGGATCGCCTTCTCGATGGCGGGGTCGGTGGTCAGCGATCGGATCACCACGCGCGTCACCGAGAACACGCCCTTGTCGTTGGCGTCGAGTTCGCCTTGCAGGCTCTTGCGCACCGCGGCCGCGAGTTCGTCGCGCTGCGTGTGCATGACCAGGCTGTCGATGCGCGATGCCTGCTCGTAGATCGAGTTCCGCGCCAGCCGCAGCAGCAAGGCATAGGCCGGCAGGTTGACGCGCGAGCCTTCGTCGCGCGTGTGCTGCCCGGCGTACTTGACGTACAGGTCGGCAATGGCGCCGGGTGCTGCGCGGTAGTAGATGGTGACGTCGAGGTCGCGCAGCGACAGGTTGTCGCGCGCCTTGGGCGTCAGGTCGTTCAGGTCGAGGCCGATCTCCTTGGCCGAGAACTCCTGGACGCGGCTGATGCCGGGCAGCCCGAGGAAGAGGCCGGGCTCGACCTCTTCCGGGTTCACCTTGCCGAGCGTGGTGCGCACGCCGACATTGCCCGATTCGATGGTGCCGCAGCTCGTGGCGGCCAGCAGCACGCCCACCGCCAACAAGGCCAGGAGTGCGATTCGCAATACAAGCTTCATGGAGTCCTCAGCAAGGCGCCGGCAGCCGGCGGCCGCATTGTGCGGGGCTCGTTCAACGGCCCAGCTGCGCCCACGGAAAGAAGCGCCGGTTCGCCAGCTTGAACAGCAGGTCGCTGACCAGCCCGATGAGGCCGATGACGATGATGCCGAAGATGATCTGGTCGGTGGCCAGCAGCGCCTGGCTGTCGGTGATCATGTGGCCGATGCCGCTGCTGGCGCCGATCAGCTCGGCGACGATGACGTAGGTCCAGGCCCAGCCCAGCACCATGCGCAGCGTCTCGGCGATCTCGGGTGCGGCACCGGGGATCAGCACGCGGCGGATCAGGCTGCGGTCGCCGACGCCCAGCGTGTACGCCGCTTCGACCAGGTCGCGCCGCGTATTGCCCACCGTCACCGCGATCATCAGCACCAGCTGGAAGAAGCTGCCGATGAAGATGACGGCCAGCTTCTGCGCTTCGCCGATGCCGGCCCACAGGATCAGCAGCGGGATGAAGGCGCTCGCCGGCAGGTAGCGCGCAAAGCTGACGAAGGGCTCGAAGAAGGCTTCGACGGGCTTGTACGCGCCCATCAACACGCCCAGCGGCAAGGCCAGCGCGGCAGCGATGACGAAGCCGCCGAGCACGCGCCAGACGGTCCAGCCGATGTCCTTCGCAAAGCCCATCTCGGTGAGCAGCGTGTAGCCGCTGCGCACCATCGTCAGCGGGTCGGCGAGAAAGGTCTTGCTGACGAAGCCGCCAAAGGTGGCCGCCGCCCACACGGCGACGAAGAGCACGAAGAAGCTCACGCCGAGCGCCACGCGCGTGCCCGGCGCGACCGGGGTCAGAGGCTTCACTTCAGTTGCTCCAGCGCGCTTCGCGCGACCCAAGCAGCCGGAACAGCCTTCACCGCAGAGGGGCGGAGAGCGCAGAGGTAACGCAGAGGAAGACCTTGAAGTTCTCTGCGCAAACTCCGCGTCCTCCGCACCTCTGCGGTGAATGACTTCAAAGGGCCGACAAGCGACAACCGAGCCCAGCTGCGTTTCACTTCAGGAAGCGCGTATCAGCGAGCTTCGTCAGGTCAGGAATCTGCTTGATGATGCCGGCCTCCAGCAGCAGGTCGGCCGCCTCCTTGCTGAACGCCGCGTGCTCGCCGGCGAAGAATTTCTGGTTCGCCGCACGGTCCTGCCAGCGCAGGTAGGCCTGGCTCTTCTCGAAAGCCTCGCCGCTCTGCTTGACATCGGCGCCCATGATCTCGAAGCTCTTCTTCGGGTCGGCCTTGATCAGGTCGACGGCGTCGAAGTAGGCGTCGGCCAGCGCCTTCGCGGCCTTCGGGTTCTCGGCCAGGAACTTCGGCGTGCAGCCGAAGGTGTCCATCACCATCGGGTAGTCCAGCGTCGTGGCGATGATCTTGCCGGCCTCGGGCTTGGCGCGCACGGCGCCGAGGTAGGGTTCGTAGGTCATCGCGGCGTCGACGCCGTCGGTGCCCGCGATCATCGCGTTGGCGGCGGCCTGCGGCGACAGGTTCACGACCTTCACGTCCTTGATCGACAGGCCGTTCTTCTTCAGCATCCAGGCCAGGCCGAAGTACGGCGCGGTGCCGGGTGCGTCGGCGGCCACGGTCTTGCCTTTCAGGTCGCTGATCTTGGTGATGTTCGGCTTCACGACCATGCCGTCGGCGCCGTAGCTCTTGTCGAGCTGAAAGATCTGCGTCGTGGCCACGCCGTTGGCGTTCCAGACGACCCAGGTCTCGACCGTGGTCGCGGCGCACTGGATGTCGCCCGACGCGATGGCCAGGTGGCGATCTTTCTGCGGGATCTTCTTGATGCTGACGTCCAGGCCGTGCTTCTTGAACAGGCCGGCCTCCTTGGCCAGCGTCAGCGGCGCGAAGCCGGTCCAGCCGGAGATGCCGATGGCAACTTCCTGCGCCTGCGCGGCGAAACTCGCCAGCGCGACGGCCGCAGCGGTGATCAGCGTCTTCTTCATCGTTCAGTTCCTTGGGTGATGGGTATTGGGTACGCCTTCAGCCGCGGCCCCACACGGCGAAGAACATCTTGACCTTGGTCCAGCCCGAGACCCGCTCGTCGGACAGCAGGTCGAGAAAGTCCGACAGGCGCTTGGACTTGACGATCGTGTAGAAGGTCAGCGCGATCGTCGGCACGAAAGTGACCATGAAGTAGCCGAACTTGGTCCACAGCGGCGCATCGGCCTCGGCGACCAGGTTCATGCCGAGGAAGCCGGTGGTCACGGTGCCGATCAGGCCGAAGATCGTCACCACCGTCAGCCGCACCACGGTGTTGGCCTGGCGGCGCAGCGAGTCGGCATCCAGATAGCCGTTCATGTCGTGGATGCGCTCCTTGACCTCGGCGTACAGCGGCTCGATCTCCAGATGCTGCCGGCACATCCGGAACAGCGTCTTCACCTGCGCCTGCTCGCTGATGTCGTGGAACCAGTAGCGGTGCGTGAAGCTCAGGAAGGCGACGTAGGCGAAGCGGATCAGCCGCTTGAAGTGCTTGATGCTGTCAGGCCGGCTCACGTCCAGCCCCATCAGCGCTTCGGCGAGCTGGTCCGACACCATCAGCAGCGTCGCCTTCTGGAAGTGCGCGATCAGGAACAGCAGGAAGTGCTGGTGCCTGAACTGCGCCAGCACGCCGCGGTCGCGGCAGCGGTAGAACTCGCTCTGCGCGTCGCCGACGACGACCAGCGCCAGGCCCGAGCACAGGTAGCGCGTGCGCGGCGCGGCGCCGTCGTCGGACCAGAAGCGGTCGTAGCAGTAGCGCTGTTCGAAGTCGGTCAGGTGCGCCTCGGCATACGGCAGCCCGGCGGATTCGCCGCCGCCGGTGCCCAGCCCCAGGCGGACGAAGTCGCTGCGCGACAGCGCGCCCGGGTCGTCGACCGCCAGGTAGGCCATCATCGGCATGCGGTAGTACTCGATCTGGCGGAAGCGCAGCACGCCGGGCTGCGAGGAGTGGTGGTTCACCAGCGGCGCGAGCACGAATTCCCAGTGCGCGGCGAAACGCGGCGCCCGGTGCTCGGCAACGTGGGCCAGGAAGGCATCGCGCTCGCCTGCGTCGCTGGCGCAGAGCACGCGGCCGTCGGCGTCCAGCCATTCGCAGCTGGCCAGGCCGTGGCGCAGTCGGCCGGAAGCCTCCCAGCCGGCCGGGTAGGCGCGGCCGTTGCGGTACAGCAGCTCCTGCGCGGTGGCCAGCGGCAGCTCGTCGCCGGCCAGTTCCACGTTGAGCAGCACGATGTCGACGCCGTAGAAGAAGTACAGGTCGATGTGGACGACCTCGAGCGTGATCGGCTCGTCGCCCGGCCGCGGCACGACGCGCATCGCGGCGATGTCGCGGCGGCGGAACACGCGCATCGGCGAGCCGGCGCTGGAGCTCTCGCCGGCATCGCGCCCGCTGCGCCCGGCGCCGTACAGAAAGCGCTGCACGTAGGGCAGGAAGGCGATGAACTCGTTGTAGTGCCGCTCGTGGAAGTGCTCGGCGTCACCGGTGTATTCGTCTTCGTGCTCGCGCCACGGCGACGCGTCGCCCATCTCGCGCAGCGCGAGCCATGGTGCGCGGCGGCGCTCGGAGTCGTCGCCGCCGGCCGCCGGCACCAGCCGCAGCGGCCACAGCATGACCTGGCGCATGTGACGGACGACCGCAGCCTGGCTGGACTGCGGGGCGGGTGTGGTGACGGGCTGCAGCATGCGCGCAGTGTAGGACCGGTCAGAGGCTCAGGCCGCGACCCACAGCGCCGGCAAGCCCGGCAGCGCGCGGAACAGGCCCGACAGCGAACCACCGCGCACCAGCGCGCTCGCGGCTTCGATGTCCGGCGCCAGGTAGCGGTCTTCGGCCATCGCCGGGCAGGCCTGGCGCAGCAGCCCGTGCGCGGCTTCGAGCGGCGCCGAACTGGCCAGCGGGCGCAGGAACTCGATGCCTTGCGCCGACGCGAGCCACTCGATGCCGAGGATGTGCGTGACGTTCTCGATCATCGGCTGCAGCCGGCGCGCCGCGAACGTGGCCATCGACACGTGGTCTTCCTGGTTCGCACTGGTCGGCAGGCTGTCGACGCTGGCCGGGTGCGCCAGCGACTTGTTCTCGCTGGCCAGCGCCGCCGCCGTGACGTGGGCGATCATGAAGCCGCTGTTCAGCCCGGCGTTGGCGGTCAGGAACGGCGGCAGGCGCGACACGTTGCTGTCGATCAGCATCGCGATGCGGCGTTCGGCGATGGCGCCGACCTCGGCGATGGCGCAGGCCATTGCGTCGCAGGCCAGCGCCACCGGTTCGGCGTGGAAGTTGCCGCCCGAAATCATCATTCCGTGGTCCTGTGAACCACGGCCTTCGGCCGTGGGTGCAAACACCAGTGGGTTGTCGGTGACCGCATTCGCTTCGCGCAGCAGCACCAACGCGGCGTGGCGCAACTGGTCCAGACAGGCGCCGACCACCTGCGGCTGGCAGCGCAGGCAGTACGGGTCTTGTACGCGGTCGTCGCCTTCCAGGTGACTGAGCCGGATGGCGCTGCCGGCGAGCAGGCTGCGGTAGTACTGCGCCACGTCGACCTGCCCCGGCTGGCCGCGCAAGGCGTGGATGCGCGGGTCGAAGGGCCCGTCGCTGCCGCGCGCCGCGTCGACCGTCAGCGCGCCGATGACGAGCGCCGATTCGAGCACCGGCTCGAAGCTGAACAGCGCGTGCAGCGCCAGCGCGGTGCTCGTCTGCGTGCCGTTGATCAGCGCCAGGCCTTCCTTGGCCGACAGCACCAGCGGCGCGATGCCGGCTTGCTTTAGCACTGCCGCGGCCGGGCGGCGTTCGCCCACGCGACCCGCAGGGTCGCCCTCCTGGGTCACGAGGAACTCGCCTTCACCGAGCAGCGCCAGCGTCATGTGCGACAGCGGCGCCAGGTCGCCCGACGCGCCGACCGAGCCCTGGCTGGGCACATACGGCACCAGCCCGGCGTTGTGCACCGCGAGGAGGCTGTCGATGACAACCGGCCGCACACCCGAATAGCCGCGCGCCAGGCTCGCCGCCTTCGTCGCCAGCATCAGGCGCACGACGGCCGGCGCCAGCGGCGCGCCGACGCCGACGCTGTGCGAGCGGATCAGATTCAGCTGCAGCGTGGCCAGGTCGGCTTCGCTGATGCGCGTGCTGGCCAGCTTGCCGAAGCCGGTGTTCACGCCATAGACCGCGGCGTCGCCTTCGGCCGCGCGGCGCACCACGGCGGCGCTGGCGCGGATGCCGGGCAGCGCCTGCGGGTCCATCACCAGGGGCTGGCCGCCGGCGTGGATGGCCTGCAGCTCTTCCAGCGTCAGTTGTCCGGGTCGCAGCAGCATCAGCGGCTCACCATCGGCAGGTTCAAGCCTTGTTCCTTGGCGCAGGCCACCGCATCGGCATAGCCGGCATCGGCATGGCGCATGACCCCCGTGCCGGGGTCGTTCCACAACACGCGTTCGATGCGCTGGGCGGCAGCGTCGGTGCCGTCGCAGACGATCACCACGCCGGCATGCTGCGAATAGCCCATGCCGACACCGCCGCCGTGGTGCAGGCTGACCCAGGTGGCGCCGCCGGCGGTGTTCAGCAGCGCGTTCAGCAGCGGCCAGTCGCTGACGGCGTCGCTGCCGTCCTTCATGCTTTCGGTCTCGCGGTTCGGCGACGCCACCGAGCCGCTGTCGAGGTGGTCGCGGCCGATGACGATGGGCGCCTTCAGCTCGCCCGACTTCACCATCTCGTTGAAGGCCAGGCCGGCGCGGTGGCGCTCGCCCAGGCCGATCCAGCAGATGCGTGCCGGCAGGCCCTGGAACGCGATGCGCTCGCTGGCCATGTCGAGCCAGCGGTGCAGGTGCTTGTCCTCGGGGAACAGCTCCTTCATCTTCGCGTCGGTCTTGCGGATGTCTTCCGGGTCGCCGCTCAAAGCGACCCAGCGGAACGGCCCCTTGCCGCGGCAGAACAGCGGCCGGATGTAGGCCGGCACGAAACCCGGGAAGTCGAACGCGTTCTTCACGCCGGCATCGAAGGCGACCTGGCGGATGTTGTTGCCATAGTCGACCGTCGCCACGCCCATGGCCTGGAAGTCCAGCATCGCCTGCACGTGCACGGCGCAGCCGACCGCGGCCGCGTCGCGCAGCGCGGCGTGCTGCGCCGGGTCGGCCTGCGCGGCGCGCCAGCGCTCGACGCTCCAGCTTGGCGGCAGGTAGCCGTTGACCAGATCGTGGGCCGATGTCTGGTCGGTGACCAGGTCGGGCTTGACGCGGCGCCGCACCAGCTCCGGCAGGATCTCGGCCGCGTTGCCGAGCAGGCCGATCGACTTGGCCTGCTTCGCCGCGGTGTACTTCGCGATGCGCGCCAGCGCGTCGTCGAGGTCGCTGGCCTGCTCGTCGAGGTAGCGCGAACGCAGCCGGAAGTCGATGCGGCTCTGCTGGCATTCGATGTTCAGCGAGCAGGCGCCGGCGAAGGTGGCGGCCAGCGGCTGCGCGCCGCCCATGCCACCGAGGCCGGCGGTCAGGATCCAGCGGCCGGCGAGATCACCGCCGAAGTGCTGGTGCCCGGCCTCGACGAAGGTCTCGTAGGTGCCTTGCACGATGCCCTGGCTGCCGATGTAGATCCAGCTGCCGGCGGTCATCTGGCCATACATCATCAGGCCCTTGCGGTCGAGCTCGTCGAAGTGCTCCCAGGTCGCCCACTTCGGCACCAGGTTCGAGTTGGCGATCAGCACGCGCGGCGCGTCGGCATGGGTGCGGAACACGCCGACCGGCTTGCCGCTCTGCACCAGCAGCGTCTCGTCGGCCTTCAGCGTTTTCAAGCTGTCGAGGATGGCCTCGTAGCAGTCCCAGTTGCGTGCCGCCTTGCCGATGCCGCCGTAGACGACCAGCGCGTCGGGGTTCTCGGCCACCTCGGGGTCGAGATTGTTCTGCAGCATGCGGTAGGCGGCTTCGATCAGCCAGTTCGCGCAGACGATTTCGCTGCCGCGCGGCGCGCGCACCGGGTGCGGCTGGGCCCGTTGGTGGATGGAGGACAGGTCGGTCATGGCAGCGCCTTCGAATCGGATTTGCGGGTTCAACTCTACTTGTCTAGACAAGTTAACGCAAGTAGGATTCGCCGCATGGTTTCCACCGAGACGGCCGATCCCCAGGTCTCCCCGCCGTACGCCCGCGTCAAGCAGTACCTGAAGGACGGCCTGGCCAGCGGGCGCTGGCCGCCGGGCGCGCTGATGCCGTCCGAGGCCGAGCTGGTGGCCTTGTTCGGCGTCAGCCGCATGACGGTGGGCCGGGCGCTGGGCGAGCTGCGCAGCGAAGGCCTGGTCGAACGCTCGCAAGGCGTCGGCACCTTCGCCGCGCCGCTGCACCGGGTGGCGTCGACGCTGACCATCCGCGATCTGCACGAAGAGATCGAATCGCGCGGCCAGCACCACAGCGCCGACGTGCACGTCGCGCGCGAAGAGCGCGCGCCGCCGGCATTGGCCGAGCGGCTGGGCCTGAAGGCGAATGCGCGCGTCTTCCACACGCTGATCGTGCACCGCTGCAACGGCGTGCCGCTGCAGTGCGAAGACCGCTACGTCAACCCGGCCTGTGCGCCCGGCTACCTGGGCGTCGACTTCACGCACACCACGCCCACGCACTACCTGCTGGAAGTGGCGCCGCTGTGGGAAGCGCAGTATTCGATCGAAGCCGGCACGCCGACGGCCGAAGAGGCGCGGCTGCTCGGCATCGCCGCGTCCGAGCCCTGCCTGGTGGTCGTGCGCCGCACCGAAAGCCGCGGCGTGCCGATCACCATCGCGCGGCTCGTGCACCCGGGCAACCGCTACACCATCGAAGGAGGCTTCAAGCCGTGATCGTGCATGCCGACCGCGTGGCACCCACGCCTTGGAAGAACGGCGGCGGCGTGTCGCGCGACCTGCTGTTCTGGCCCGATGCCATCGCCTGGCGCGTGCGCGTCAGCCTGGCCGACATCGCCGCCGACGGGCCGTTCTCGGCCTACCCGGGCGTGCAGCGCTGGTTCGCGGTGGTTGAAGGCGACGGCGTCGAACTCGCCTTCGCCGACAGCACGCGGCTGGTTCGCGCAGGCGACGCGCCGCTCGAATTCGACGGCGCCGACGCCCCGGGCTGCCGCCTGCTCGCCGGGCCGACACGCGACCTGAACCTGATGCTGCAAGACGGCGCCCGCGGCGTCCTGCGCCGCGCCGCGCCCGGTGTCGCGTGGTCCGAAGACTGGCCGCAGCGCGGCCGCTTCGACATCGCTACCCGCACGCTCGAATGGGGCTTGCCGGCGGGGCCGCTGCACACCGCAGGCGCGGGATTCTGGATCGGGGTCGCGACATGAAAACACTGTGGCGCAATGCCCGGCTCGCAACGCTGGCCGGCGTTGGCTGGGGCGAAGTCGAGCGCGGCGCGCTCGTCACCGAAGGCGAACGCATCGCCTGGGTCGGCGAAGAGGCCGAACTGCCCGCCGGTCTGCATGTCGACGCCGAACAAGACCTGGGCGGGCTGCTCGTCACGCCCGGCCTCGTCGACTGCCACACCCACCTGGTCTACGGCGGCCAGCGCGCGCGCGAATTCGAACAACGCCTGCAAGGCGCGAGCTACGAAGACATCTCGCGCGCCGGCGGCGGCATCCGCTCGACCGTGGCCGCCACGCGCGCGGCCAGCGACGAAGCGCTGTTCTACAGCGCGGTGCAGCGCGTGCGCACGCTGATGGCCGAAGGCGTGACGACGCTGGAAGTCAAGTCGGGCTACGGTCTGTCGCTCGAAGACGAAGCGCGCTGCCTGGGCGTGGCACGCCGGCTCGGCAACGAACTGCCGCTGACCGTGAAGGCCACCTGCCTGGCCGCGCACGCGCTGCCGCCCGAATTCGAAGGCCACGCCGACGACTACATCGGCGCCGTCTGCGAATGGCTGCCGGTGCTGCACGAGCGCGGCCTGGTCGATGCGGTCGACGCGTTCTGCGAACGCATCGCCTTCACGCCGGCGCAGACGCGGCGCGTCTTCGACGCCGCGCGGCGTCTGGGCCTGCCGGTGAAGCTGCACGCCGAACAGCTCAGCGACCAGGGCGGCGCCGCGCTGGCGGCCGACTACGGCGCGCTGTCCTGCGACCACCTCGAATGGCTGTCCGACGACGGCGTGCGCGCCATGGCTGCCAGCGGCACGGTGGCCGTGCTGCTGCCCGGCGCCTTCTACTTCCTGCGCGAAACGAAACTGCCGCCGGTGCAGGCGCTGCGCGACGCTGGCGTGGCCATCGCCATCGCCAGCGACCACAACCCGGGCTCGTCGCCGGGCCTGTCGCTGCTGCTGATGCTGAACATGGCCTGCACGCTGTTCCGGCTGACGCCCGAGGAAGCGCTGCGCGGCGCCACCGTGCACGGCGCGCGTGCACTCGGCCTGCACGACCGCGGCGTGCTCGCCGCCGGCCAGCGCGCCGATTTCGTCGCCTGGGCGCTGGACCACCCGAACGAGCTGGCCTACTGGTTCGGCCACAACCCCTGCCGGCACGTCGTGGCCGGCGGACTGGAACGCACGCAATGACCGAGGTCTACACCCTGCACCGCGGCCGCACGCCGCTGCTCGTCAGCGTGCCGCACGTCGGCACCGAGATCCCTGCCGACATCGCGCAGCAGCTGGTGCCGCGCGCGCTGCTGACCGAAGACGCCGACTGGCATCTCGACAAGCTCTACGCCTTCGTGAAGGACCTGGGCGCGAGCCTGATCGTGCCGCGCTTTTCGCGCTACGTCGTCGACCTGAACCGCCCGCCGGAGAACACGCCGATGTACCCCGGCGCCAACAACACCGAGTTGTGCCCGACGCACTTCTTCACCGGCGAGCCGCTGTACCGCGACGGCGGCTCGCCCGGCGACACCGAGGTCGCGCGCCGCGTCGCCGTCTACTGGCAGCCGTACCACGACGCGCTCGAAGCCGAGCTGGCGCGGCTGCAGGCCGAGCACGGCCATGCGCTGCTGTTCGATGGCCACAGCATCCAGGCCGAGCTGCCGTGGCTGTTCGAAGGCCGGCTGCCGGACCTGAACCTCGGCACGGCCGACGGCCAGGGCTGCGCGCCGGCCTTGCGCGCAGCCTTCGCGCGCGTGCTGCAAGGGCACACCGCGCACAGCCACGTCATCGACGGCCGCTTCAAGGGCGGCTACATCACGCGCCACTACGGCCGCCCGGCACAAGGCCGGCACACGGTGCAGATGGAGATGGGCTGGCACTGCTACATGCAGCCGCCGCACGACTACGACGAAGCGCTGGCCGCCCAGGTGCAGCCGGTGCTGCGCGGCCTGGTGCAGGCGCTGCTGGCCTGGCGGCCATGACGGCGCTGTCGATGGCACGGTCGACGGCGTTGCTGTGGGCGCCGCAGGCCTGGGTCGGCGGCCGCTGGCGCGAGCGCGTGCTGCTGACCATCGGCGATAGCGGCCACTGGGCCGGCGTGGCGCCCGACACGCCTGCGCCCGAAGGCGCCGAAGTCCTGCCCGGCCCGGCGCTGCCCGGCCTGGTGGACGCGCACAGCCACGCCTTCCAGCGCGCCTTCGTCGGCCTGGCCGAACGGCGCGACAGCGCGCACGACGACTTCTGGTCCTGGCGCGACCGCATGTACGGCGTCGCCCTGCGCATCACGCCCGAACAGCTGCGCGACGTTGCCGCCCATCTGTACACCGAGCTGCTGGCCGGCGGCTACACCCAGGTCTGCGAGTTCCACTACCTGCAGCATGCCGAAGACGGCGCACGCTACGCCGACCCGGCCGCGATGTCGCACGCGCTGGCCGACGCCGCCGCCGACGCCGGCATCGGCCTGACGCTGCTGCCGGTGCTGTACGAACGCGCCGGCTTCGCACAGCCGGCCTTGCGCGCCGACCAGCGGCGCTTCGCGACCACGGCGGCCGACGTGCTGGCCTTGCAAGGTGCCGTACGCAGGCCGCTGATCAACGCCGGCGTCGCCGTGCATTCGCTGCGCGCGGCGCGGCCGGAATCGATCCGGGCCCTGGCCGAAGCGAGTGACGGGCCGCTGCACATCCACGTCGCCGAACAGACCGCCGAAGTCGACGACTGCCGGGCCGCCACCGGCTTGCGCCCGATCGAATGGCTGGCGCAGCACACGCCGATGGACGCGCGCTGGCAGCTGGTGCACGCCACGCACAGCACGCCGGCCGAGATCGACGCCGTCGCGGCGCGCGGAGCCGGCGTCGTGATCTGCCCGGCCACCGAAGCCAACCTCGGCGACGGCCTGGCCGACCTGCCCGGCTGGCTGGCCGCCGGCGTGCCCTTGTCGGTGGGCTCGGACAGCCAGGTCGTCCGCGGTTGGCCCGAAGAGCTGCGCTGGTTCGAATACGGCCAGCGCCTGGCCTTGCGCCAACGCAACGTCGCCGCGAAGCCGGGCGAGGAGCCGGCGACGGCCGCGCGGCTGTTCGAACGCGTGCGCGGCGGCGGCGGAACGGCGGCCGGATTCGCCCGCTGGGGCTTCGAACCCGGCGCGCGTGCCGATCTGCTGCTGCTGGACCGGCAAGACGCCGCGCTGCGCGGCCTGCCGATGAGTCATGCGCTCGACGGCCTGGTCTTCGCCGCGCCGGCGCGGCCGTTCAGCCGGGTCATGGTCGCGGGCCGCTGGCGCGCGCTGCACGACGAGCGCATCGCCGCGCGTTTCGAAGCCACGATGCAGGCACTGTGGCCGACGGCGTGACGGTGCTGGCCTATGCCGCGATGCGCCGCGCCTGGTGCCGCCGCGCGCTGGCCCAGCTGGCGCGCCGCTGGGGCGTGTATGCCGTCGTCGTCATGGTGCTGACCGGCGCCGGCATCAGCGGGGGTGTCGAAATCGTGCGTGCGGTGGCCGCGGGCTCGGTGCTGCCGCTGTTCCATGCGGTGGCGAAATCGTGGCCTGGCGGTCTTGCCGCCATCGCCGTCCAGGCGGCCACCAGCGCCGGCATCGTCTGGGCGCTGCGGCCGCTGCTGCTGCCGCAACGCTGGCTCGAAGCCGAGCGCGCGCTGCCGATCGGCGTGCGCGAGCAGCGCCGTTCCGATACCGCGCTGACCGCCATCGCGCTGCTGCCGCTGTTCGTGCTGCATGCCGCGGGCAGCGCGTCACTGCTCGCCGCCGGCCCGGCCTGGCTGCAACCGCGCCGGGCCGCGGCGCTGTTCGCGCTGGTGCTGGCCGATGCCAGCTCGGTGGCGCTCGGCGTGGCCTTGCTGCAGGCGCGGCGGCGGCCGCCGCGCTACCGCGTTGCATCGGCGCAGCGCACGGCACGCACCGGCTGGTGCCATTGGCCCGCGGTGCTGCTGGGGCTACCGCTGTGGCGCGGCCCGGCGCGGCGCCTGGGCGCGCTGCTGGCGGGTGGCGCCGTGCTGCTGTGCGTGCCGCTGGCCGGGCTGGCGCTGTGGCCGCCGGGCGGCGGCTGGTGGCTGGCGGCGCTGGCTGCCGCCGGGCTGGTGGTCGCGACGCGCGCCGCCACGCTGGTGGCCGACGACATCGCCCCGCTGCTCGCCACCGCCGTGATGCTGCCGCTGCCGCCGCAGCGCCTGCGCCGCGGCGCCGCGCTGTTGCCGCTGGCGCCACTGCTGCCGGCATATGCCGTGCTGCCGTGGCTGCTGCCGCCGGCACGGCCCTCGGTGCTGTTGGCCTTCATCAGCGCCAGCTTCGGCGCCGCCGCGATGCAGGCCCTGTGGACCCCGGCCGATGACGAAACGCGCGCCGGCCGCTGGCTGCTGTCGCTGGCCGTGCTGCTGGCGCTGGCTTCGGAGGTGCTGACGTGAAACGCACCAGGGATCGGTTGTCGCTTGTCGGCCCGTTGCTGTCGTTCGCCGGCGCTTGTTTGCGTGCAGAGGCCGAGGCGGCAAAGCCGGCCCGGGCAGGCCCGCGGCGCTTAGCTTCGGCGGTCGGCCCCCCCGGGGCCGACCGACGAACCCCGAACCCTCAGCGGGCACCGCTCGCCGCGCCCGCTGCGACAGACGCACGCAAGAGCGGTCGCATGCCAACGTCAGCAACAGGCCCGCGAGCCGTCGGTCGAACACGCCGGTCGTTTCATGGATCCCAGGTCGCGCAAAGCGCGGTGGAGTAACTGAAATGAGCCTGGTCGCCGAGCAACTCAGCTTCTCGTACCCGGCGCGCCATGTCTTCACGCATTGGTCGGCGCAGTTCGCGCCGGGGCTGACCTGGCTGCGCGGCGGCAATGGCAGCGGCAAGTCGACCTTGCTGAAGCTGCTGGCCGGCGCGCTGCCGCCGCTGACCGGGCGGCTGCGCATCGGCGACATCGACGCCGCGCGCGACCCACGGGGCTACCGGCGCGAGGTCTTCTGGTGCGGCCCCGGCGCCATCGCCTTCGACCATCTGCGGCCGGACGAATTCTTCGCCTTCATGGCCTCGCTGTACCCGCGGCTGGACGGCGCCGCGCTGGCCGCGCACGTGCAAGGCTTCGGCCTGGCGCCGCAGCTGGGCCAGCGGCTGGCGGCGCTGTCCACCGGCACGCAGCGCAAGGTCTGGATCGCCTGCGCACTGGCCGCCGGCACGCAGGCGGTGCTGCTGGACGAGCCGCTGAACGCACTGGACGCCGCGTCGCTGGCCTGGCTGCACGCGGCCTTCGAACGCGCCGCGGCGGCGCGCACGCAGGCGCTGGTGGTGGCCAGCCACGAAAGCATCGCAGCACCGGCGGCGGTCTTGCAGCTGTAACGGCAAGAAACCGCTCAAGCCCCGGGCCCGGGCTGCCGAAAGAAGGATTTGGCCGGCCTGGACATTCCGGGCCGGCGCCCGTGCCCGCCCCCCTCGCCCCGCCCGACCGATGACGCTGCCCGCCGCCTGACGATGCGCGAGACCCTGCTTCTGCGAATGCGCCGCCGGCTGGCCCGGCTGCTCGGCCGCCCCGCCCCGCAGCCCGGCGCCGACGAGCTGCGCACCATCATCGACCAGATCCCGGCGATGGTCGCCTTCATCGACCGCGACCACTGCTACCGCTTCGCCAACCGCAACTACGAACGCTGGCTCGGCCTGGCGCCGGAGCAGATGATGGGGCGCCTGGTGCGCGACGTCGTCAGCGCCGGGCGTTACGCGGTGATGGCGCCGCACATCGACCGCGCACTCGCCGGCGAGACCTTCTCGGTCGAACTGCAGGTGACCCGCGGCACGCCGGCCAAGGACCGCTGGCTGAGCCAGCTCTTCATGCCCCGGCTCGACGACGACGGCCGCGTCATAGGCACCTACGTCGTCAGCAGCGACATCACCGGCACCATCACCGCCGAACGCCGCGCGTCGTTCCTGGCCGGCCACGACGAGCTGACGGCGCTGCCCAACCGCAGCGCGTTCCAGGCCGCGGTGGCGCGGGCGCTGGGCGACGCGGCACGCGACACCGGCCACCTGGCCGTGATCGTCATCGACGTCGACCGTTTCAAGGTCTTGAACAGCACGCTCGGCCACACCGCCGGCGACCGCCTGCTGCAAGGCCTGGCCGCGCGGCTGCAGGACGCCGTGCGCGGCGGCGACCTGGTGGCGCGCCTGGGCGGCGACGAGATGGGCCTGCTGCTGCACGACGTGCGCGACGCGCCGCATGCCGGCCAGATCGCCGAACGCGTGCTGGCCGCGCTGCGCCAGCCCTTCGAGCTGGGCGGCGGTGTCGCCCACCATGCCACGGTGTCGGCCGGCATCGCGGTGTTCCCGCAGGACGGCACCGATGTCGACACGCTGCTGCGCCATGCCGACATCGCGATGTACCGCGCCAAGGCCGCCGGGCGCGACAGCTACGCGCAGTTCGGCACCGACGAAGGCCACCCGGCCGAGGTGCGGCTGGAACTCGAACTCGAACTGCGCACCGCGATCGACAACGACGAGCTGGTGCTGCACTTCCAGCCGCGCGTGGACCTCGCCAGCGGCCGCCCGGTGGGCGTCGAGGCGCTGGTGCGCTGGCAGCACCCGCAGCGCGGGCTGCTGTCGCCGGCGCACTTCATCGACATCGCCGAGGAAACCGGGCTCATCGTGCCGATCGGCGCCTGGGTGCTGCGCCACGCCGGCCAGACGCTGCACCGCCTGCAGCAGGCCGGCCTGACCGGGCTGACGATGTCGGTCAACGTCAGTGCCTGCCAGTTCAAGAACCGCCACCTCGTCGACGAGGTGGCCGCGATGATCGCCGAGGCCGGCTGCGCGCCGCGGCAGATCGAACTCGAGGTCACCGAGAGCGCGGTGATGGACCAGCCCGATGCCGCCGCGCAGACGATGCGCCGGCTGAAGAGCCTGGGCGTGCGCCTGGCGATGGACGACTTCGGCACCGGGCATTCGTCGCTGGCGGCGCTGAAGCGTTTCCCGATGGATGTGGTGAAGATCGACCGCTCCTTCGTCAACGACATCGCCCGCGACCCCGACGACGCGGCGCTGACGCGCGCGATCATCGCGATGGGCCATTCGCTCGGCCTGCACGTCGTCGCCGAAGGCGTCGAACATGTCGAGCAGCTGGAGTTTCTGCGCCGCGAAGGTTGCGATGAATACCAGGGCTTCCTGTTCGCCAGGCCGATGCCCGAAGCCGCGCTGGCCGCCCTGCTCGGCCAGACGCCGCGCCTGACGCTGGTCGCGGCGAGCTGACCCGGTGCGCAACGTGATCAAGGCCTTGCTCGTCTCGCTGCTGCTGGTGCTGGCCGCGGCGCTGCCGCCGGTCTTCGCGCAGGGCGGCAACGAAACGCTGGTCAAGCAGCTGCTGGCGCTGGAAAACGCCGGCCGCGGGCGCCCGTCGGAAGCGGCCGAAGAGCTGCGCCAGCTGCTGCCGGCCAGCAGCGACTTCAGCGCGCCGCGGCTCGAGATCCTGACCGTGCTCGGCCTCGTGCATGCCTACGCATCGGGCACCGCAGCCGCCGAAGCCGCCGCCGTGCAACTCGACGGCTGGGCCACCGGCCCCGACACCACGATGGCGCGCCGCGCCGCGGCGGCGGCGCTGCTGATCCGCGCCACGTCGGCCGCGCGCGGCGGCAACAACCTGCAGCACGCCGACGAGCTGATGCGCGACGCACTGTCGCGGCTGCCGAAAGACCTGCCGCCGCGCGAGCGCTACCGCTACGTCTTCTCGCATGCCTACATCACCGACCGCTCGGGCCGGCTCGAAGACGCCGTGCGGCTGGGCCATGAAGCGCTGGCGCTGGCCGACCGCGAAGGCCTGCCGTGGCGCCAGTCCGAGGCACGCACCGGCCTGGCCTACAGCTACTTCGGCGCCAAGCAGCTGGAACGCGCCCGCGCGCTGAGCCTGGAAGCCATCGCGACGGCGGAGCGCGCGCAGGACTGGGTCTCGCTGGCGCGCGCGCACAACACCGCCGGCATCGTGCTCGACAGCCTGGGCGACCAGCCGGGCGAGCGCCATTCGTTCGAACTGGCGATCGCCTGGGCGCAGCGGGCCGGCTCGAAGATCGACGAGGTTCGCTACCGCGCCAACCTGGCCGACTTCTTCCTGAAGAACGGCGAACCCAAGACCGCGCTGACGCATGCCGAACGGGCACTGCCGCTGGCGCGCGAGCTGAACGATGCCAGCAGCGAGATGGTCGCGCTGGCCAACATCGGCCTGGCCCACATCTCGATGCAGCACCTGGAGCTGGGCAAGCGCTACGTGCACGAGGCCATCGCCATCGACGAGCGCCGCGGCGAGGCCACCAGCGTCTCCGACACCTACGCCGAACTCGGCGGCTACCTCGAAAAGGCCGGCGACCTGGCCGGTGCCGTGGCTGCCTACCACCGCCACCGCCACATGGCCACGAGCCTGCTGCGCGACGACCAGCAGAAGGCGATCCTGGCGATGCAGGAGCAGTACGACGCCGACCACCGCGCCCGCTCGCTGGAGCTGCTGAACCGCGAGCAGCAGGTGAAGGACGAACAACTGCGCCGGCGCGACCTGCAGCAAGGCCTGTGGTGGCTGCTGGCCGCCGTGTTCGTGCTCGGCTTCGTGGCCGTCGCGCTGCTGTACCGCCGCGTGCGCCAGACCAACCGGCTGCTGTCCACGAGCAACGAGATGCTGAAGGTGCAGAGCGAGCGCGACCCGCTCACCGGGCTGGCGAACCGGCGCTACTTCCAGGCCGTGATGCGGCAGCTGGCCGCCGACGGCACGCTGAGCGGCACCGTCTACCTGATCGACATCGACCACTTCAAGAACATCAACGACCAGCATGGCCATGGCGCCGGCGACCAGGTGCTGGTCGAGGTGGCGCGCCGGCTGCGCGAGACGCTGCGCGAGCAGGATCTGATCGTGCGCTGGGGCGGCGAGGAGTTCCTCGTCGTCGTGCAGTCGCTGGCGGCCGAGCCGGTGGAAGCGCTGGCGCAGCGCATGTTGAAGGCGCTGGATTCGAGCCCGGTGCTGGTCGACGCGCGCCGCATCGGAGTCAGCGCGTCGATCGGCTACGCCACGTTCCCGATCGGGCCGGCGCCGCTGCACGTGTCGTGGGAGCGCGCCATCAACCTGGTCGACACCGCCATGTACCTGGCCAAGGCGCATGGCCGCAACCGCGCCTACGGCGTGCGCCTGCTGCAGGCCGGCGACGACGCGGCGCTGGAAGCGATCACGCAGAACCTCGAAGCCGCGTGGCAAGACGGCCGCGTCGCGCTGACGCTGCTGCAAGGCCGCGCGCCGGCGCATCTGCAGGTGGCCGCATGACACGGCTCGGCGCACTGGGCATCGCCTGGCTGCTGCTGGCGGCGCAAGCTGGCAGCGCCGCGCCGGCCTACCAGCGCAACACCTTCGAAGACCAGATCGACACGCTCGTGAACGACGGCTTCGAACACCCGGCGCGTGCGCTGGTGCAGCTGCGGCAGATGCTGGGCCGCCCGGCCTCGGCAGAACAGGAGCGGCAGCTGCTGCAGGCCGTGGGCAGCGTCGAGGCCCAGGTCGGCGGCGTGGTGCAGGCCGGGGCCGCAGCCGAGCGGCTGCTGGCGCTGTCGCGCGACGATCCGAGCGGCCGCGCGCTGGCGGCGTCGAACCTGGTACGCGCGCAGCTGGCGGAAAACACCGGCCAGATCGATGTCGCCGCGGCGCTGGCCCAGTCGGCGCTGCCGGCGTTCCAGGCCGGCTGCCCGGGTGCACCGCCGGCGGCGCCGGCCTGCGACTACCGTTCGGCCTGGCGCACACTGCAGATCCTGGAGCGGCGCGCCACGAGCCTGGGCATCCCGGTCAACGAAGCCGCGCATGCACAGGCCGGGCTGGCGCTGGCCGAATGGGCCGGCGATGTCGGCCGCCAGTCGGTCAACCTCGGCACGCTGGCCTTGCTGGCGCAGCGCCGCGGCGATCCTGTGCTGGCCCAGCGCCTGATCAGTCAGGCCCGGCACCTGGCGCTGCAAAGCGACGACGCGGCGGTGCAGTCGCGCGCCAGCAATGCCGAAGCGCGGCTGGCCGCGGCGCAAGGCGACCACAAGCGCGCGCTGCGCCACCTGGAAGAAGCGCGCGCGCTGGCGGCACTGGCCAACGCGCCGCGGCTCGAAGCGCGCATGCTGACCAACCTGAGCGACGCCTATGCCCGGCTGAACCGCCCCGCCGACGCCTTGCATGCCGCCGAGCGCGCCATGCCCGTCGTGCGCCAGCACAACGACCAGCGCGCCGAGCGCGTGCTGATCAACAACGCCGGCATCGCCAAGATCGGCCTCGGCCGCGTCGCCGAAGGCAAGCAGGACCTGGCACGCCTGCTCGAGCTGTGGCAGCGCAGCAGCGAGAGCGGGCGCCAGGCCGAGACGCTGCTCGAATTCGGCGAGGCGCTGGCCGCCGCCGGCGACGCGAAGAGCGCGCTCGAGCTGTACCACCGCGAACGCACGCTCAGCGCCGAGCTGATGCGGCAGAACCGCAGCATCGCGCTGAAGGAACTTCAGACCCGCAACGACGCCGAAGCGCGCCAGCGCGACATCGAACTGCTGGCGCGCGACAACGCGCTGAAGACCGAGGCGCTGGCCATCCGCGACCTACGCCAGAACATGTGGTGGGCGCTGGCGGCGCTGATGCTGCTGGCCACGGCCGTGGTCGTGCTGCTGTACCGCCGCGTGCGCGAAACGAACCGCCGGCTGGCCGCCAGCCACGACCAGCTGCGCGCGCAAAGCGAGCGCGACCCGCTGACCAACCTGGCCAACCGGCGCCACTTCCAGGCCGTGATGGCCGGGCTGGCCGGCGATGGCGGCTTCGAAGGCGCGCTGCTGCTCGTCGACATCGACCACTTCAAGCGCATCAACGACGTGCACGGCCATGCCGCCGGCGACCAGGTGCTGGTCGAGGTGGCGCGGCGGCTCGAAGAAGCGGTGCGCGGCGACGACCTGGTCGTGCGCTGGGGCGGCGAGGAGTTCCTGATCCTGGCCCCGCGCGCCGCGCCCGAACAGGCCGAGCAGATGGCCGCGCGCGTGCTGCGCATCCTGGGGCAGGCGCCGATCGCCGCCGGTGCGCAGCTGCTGCGTGCGACGGCGTCGATCGGCTACGGCCGCTTCCCGCTGCCGCCGTACAACGGCGCGGTGCCTTGGGAGCAGGCGATCAACCTGGCCGACATGGCGCTGTACATCGCCAAAAGCCAGGGCCGCAACCGCGCCGTCGGCATCACGTCGACCACCGCCGCCAGCGCCGAAGCGCTGCGCGACATCGGCGACGACTTCGACCGGGCGTGGCACGAAGGCCGCGTCACGCTGCTGCAGACGCCGGGGCCGGAAAGCGCCGACGTGCTGCGCGTGGCCTGAGAGGCCGAGACCGGGACAGGCTTCACCGGGTCGGCCGGAGAGAGTACAAAGACAGGCGCCACGTTGCTTTGCGCACGTGCCGAGGAGGCGCCGCATGAAACTGAAGCCCGAACAGATCGACCGTTTCCACACCGAGGGCTATCTGTTCTTTCCCGGCCTGTTCAGGCCCGACGAAGTGGCCGCGCTGAACGCCGCGGTGCCCGGGCTCTACGCCCGGCGCGAGGCCTTCAACGTGCGCGAGAAGGGCTCGGACGCCGTACGCACGAACTTCGCCGCCCACCTGTACAGCGCGCCTTTCGCGCGGCTGGCGCGGCACCCGCGCATGATCGAGCCGGTGCAGCAGCTGCTGGGCGAGGCGCTGTACATGCACCAGTTCAAGATCAACGGCAAGATGGCCTTCGAAGGCGATGTCTGGCAGTGGCACCAGGACTACGGCACCTGGAAGAACGATGACCTGATGCCGACCGAACGCGCGATGAACGTCGCCATCTTCCTGGACGACGTGAACGAGTTCAACGGCCCGCTGATGTTCATCCCCGGCAGCCACCGCAAAGGCGTGGTCGATGCGCAGCACGACCTGACGACGACGAGTTATCCGCTGTGGACGGTGGACCACGCGCTCATCGCGCAGCTGGTGCAGCGGGCCGGTGGCCCCGGCGGCTTTGACGCCGCCGGTCGTTACGTTCCGGGTGGCATCGTCTCGCCGAAAGGCCCGGCCGGCTCGATGATCCTGTTCCACTCGTGCCTGGTGCACGCGTCGACGAGCAACCTGAGCCCGTGGAACCGCGTCAGCGTCTACCTGAGCTTGTGTGCGCTCAGCAACCACATCCGGCGCCACAAGCGGCCCGAGTACATCGCGCACCGCGACTTCACGGCCATCGAATGCCTGCCCGACGACTGCCTGCTGCAGGCCAGCCCGGTCGAGCTGCCATGGGCAGGCGGCATGCCGGCCAGCGCACTGCTGACCTCGCTCGAGGAGATCCAGCCATGAAGTCCGGTCTGCACCGCCAGCTGCAGGCGCTGGCCGCCGCCGGCAAGCCGATCCGCGTCGGCCTCATCGGCGCCGGCAAGTTCGGTTCGATGTACCTGGCGCAGGTGCCGCGCACGCCCGGCGTGCACCTGGTGGCCATTGCCGACCTGAGCCCCGAAGCCGCGTGCCGCAACCTGGCGCGCGTCGGCTGGGAGGCTCAGCGCGTGCAGGCGGCCAGCATCGACGCCGCCGTGCGCGACGGCAACACGCACGTCGGCGACGACTGGCGCGCGCTGGTGCGCCACCCGGCGATCGACATCGTCGTCGAATGCACGGGCAACCCGATCGCCGCGGTCGAGCACTGCCTCGAAGCTTTCGCAAACGGCAAGCCGGTGGTCAACGTGACGGTCGAGGCCGATGCCTTCTGCGGCCCGCTGCTGGCACGCAAGGCCGCCGAGGCCGGTATCGTCTACTCGCTGGCCTTCGGCGACCAGCCGGCGCTGATCTGCGACCTGGTCGACTGGGCACGCACCTGCGGCTTCCCGGTGGTGGCAGCCGGGCGCGGCCACAAGTGGCTGCCGCACTTCTGCGAGTCGACGCCGGAAACGGTCTGGGGCCACTATGGCCTGACGCCCGAGCAAGCCGCGCGCGGCGGGCTGAACCCGAAGATGTTCAACAGCTTCCTCGACGGCAGCAAGCCGAGCATCGAATGCACCGCAGTGGCCAACGCCACCGGCCTGGCCGTGCCGAGCAACGGCCTGCTCTACCCACCGGCCAGCATCGAAGACATCCCGGTCGTGACGCGGCCCATCAGCGAAGGCGGCGTGCTGGAACGCAAGGGCATGGTCGAGGTCATCTCGTCGCTGCAAGCCGATGGCCGCCCGATCCCGTACGACATCCGCATGGGCGTGTGGGTCACGGTCGAAGGCGAGACGGAATACATCCGCAACTGCTTCGAGGAGTACAACGCCCACACCGATCCTTCCGGGCGCTACTTCACGCTGTACAAGCGCTGGCACCTGATCGGCCTGGAGGTCGGCTACTCGGTGGCCAGCATCGCGCTGCGCGGCGAAGCCACCGGTGCCGCCATCGGCTGGAACGCCGATGTCGTGGCCACCGCCAAGCGCGACCTGCAGGCTGGCGAGATGCTCGACGGCGAAGGCGGCTACACCGTCTGGGGCAAGCTGCTGCCCGCCGCCACGTCGCTGCAGCGCGGCGGCTTGCCGCTGGGCCTGGCGCACAACGTGAGGCTGCTGCGGCCGGTGGCGAAAGGGCAGAGCCTGTGCTGGGCTGACGTGGCGATGGACACCACCACGCCGGCGTACCGGTTGCGGCGCGAGATGGAAGCCTTGTTCGGTTAGCACCGTCCCCCTAGGTTCGCTGCGCTACGCTCAACTTCGTATTGGCGCCGCGAAGGCGCCGAATTGCAATGCAGCCCTCATCCACGAAAGGGCTGCGTCATGTCACACCGTCTTCCGTTCCGCCACTCCACGCTGGTGCTGGCGCTCGGCGCCTTGTTCACGAGCCACAGCGCGCAGGCGCTGGACTTTTCCGATCTGTTCGGCGACTCGAAGTTCGTCGATTCGCTGAAGATCAACGAGCTCGGCTACCTCTACACCAGCGGCGACTACAAGGCCGGCAGCGCGTCGATCGGCTTTGCCGCGCCGGGCAGCGTGGCGCAGTTCGGCGGCAACCTGAGCGTGATCGGCAGCTTCGTCGTCGGCGACATGTCGGGCGCCAACGGCAGCTACCAGATCAACCTCGGCTCGCTGACCACCGGCTCGGCACGCATCGGCAACGACTCGGCCGGCGTGTTCCAGAACCTCGGCGGCATCCACGTCAATTCCGGCAACCTGATCATCGGCAACAACAACGCGACCGCGGCGCAGGCCAGCCAGTACCTGGTGGGCGGCGTCGGCAATCTGTCGACGACGCAGATGCAGGTCAACGGCCTCAGCAGCTACAAGCAGGTGGCCGGGCTGGCGATGGTCAACCAGGGTGCGACCGTCAGGGCCGGCGGCAAGATCGAGCTCAGCGGCGGCTTGCTGCAGGTGCAGCGCGACGGTGTCGTCATCCAGGCGTCGAACGACGGCAACACGCTCGGCAGCTTCCTGCAGCAAGGCGGCAGCTTCATCGGCAACATCGCGAATGCCGGCAGCTACCGCTACACCGGCGGCAGCTTCACCGGCCTGCTGACGAACACCGGCACGGCGTCGATCGAAGCCAGCTTCGCGCCGTCGCTGGGCATCGTCAACAGCGGCCAGATGGCGCTGGTCGGCAGCCGCGCGCTGACGCTGCTCGGCCAGGGCCTGGCCAACCAGGCCGGCGGCAAGCTCACGTTCAACGGCGGCACCCTCACCGGCAGCGCCGCCTTCAGCAGCGCCGGCCTGCTGCAAGGCAACGGCGTCATCGCCGGCAGCGGCGGCTTCATCAACACCGGCACCGTGTCGCAGGACGGCGCGATCGGCATCAACCGCAGCGGCACCATCGACAACCAGGGCCAGTGGGCGATGAACGGCTTCAACCTGAAGTGGGGCAGCAGCTCGACGTCGCTGGCCAACAGCGGCGTCATCGACATGGGCACCGGCACCATCACCGGCGGTGGCGCCTTCGTCAACAAGAGCACCGGCGTGCTGCGCAGCAGCGGCGGCGAACTGCAGGTCGCGCTCAGCAACGACGGCAGCATCCAGGTCACGGGCGGCACGCTGAAGCTGGGGAGTGCGCTCGCCAACCAGGGCAGCATCTCGCTGCGTTCGAACAACGCGAACCCGGGCGGCGCCACGCTGAACGGCGCCAAGCTCAGCAACAACGGCACGATCGAAGGCCGCGGTGAGGTGCAGAACGCACTCGACAACTTCGGCAGCGTGCGCGCCAGCCTCGGCACGCTGAAGCTGAACGGCACCAGCTTGATGAACCGCGGCACGCTCGCCGCCGGCACCGCTGGCAGCTTGCTCGTCAAGGGCGGCTTAGCCAGCAACGACGCGACGATCTCGCTAGAAGGCGGCAGCTTCGACAACGACGGCCACACGCTGGCCAACACCGGCAAGATCAGCGGCCACGGCGACATCAACGCCGCGTCGCTGGCCAACACGCGCAGCATCCAGTTCGACGCCGGCGTGTCCAACATCAACGCCGCGCTGGACCAGCTGAACCGCGGCCAGATCGTGCTCGGCGCCGGCGCCAACGCCAACTTCCGCGGCGCCGTCACGCTGCAGGCCGGCTCGTCGCTGGACGTGGCCGGCGACGCCAACGCGCGCTTCTTCGACAACGTCAGCTGGGCCAGCGGCGCGTCGCTGCTCGGCACCGGCCACCGCATCTACAACGCCGGGCTGGTGGTCGGCAGCGGGCTGGCGACGATGAACGACGCCGGCAGCATCGGCTTCGGCGGCCAGAGCCTGGTGCAGATGCAACTCGGCAGCGGCGGCAGCAGCGACCGCGTGCTCGCAGCCGGCGAACTGTCGTTCAGCGGCACGCTGGCGCTGTCGGCGCTGAACGGCTATACCGGCCAGCTCGGCGACCGCTTCGACCTGTTCGACTGGGCCAGCAAGCAAGGCCGCTTCGACACGGTCGACACGTCGGCCATCGTGCTCGGCGACGGCCTGCGCTGGAACATGACCCGCCTGTATGTGGACGGCAGCATCTCGGTGGCCGCCATCAGCTCGCTCGGCACGCCGCCGGTCAGCGCCGTGCCCGAGCCCGGCTCTTGGGCGCTGATGGCCGCCGGGCTGGGGTGCTTCGTGCTGCGCCGGCGCAAGCAGGGCTGAAGCGCTGGCCGGGTTTGACTGAGGCCATCCCGGCGCGGGCTCGGCACCGGCACACTGCACCGGGTCACTGACTGCGGTCCGGCGCCAAGGAAGGGGTCGCGGTGGCAGCCACCTTGGCCGCTGCAGCGGGTGCGGCGAGCGCCGCCGCGGCCAGTGCGGGTTCCATGCGGCCACGTGGCGCACCGGTCCATGCCTGCCGCTCGGTGCGGTAGGCCGCGCCGGCGCCGCAGCCGGAGTCGGCAGCGAGCCGCCCGCGCGGCGCCAGGCCGGTGGCCGGCGCGCAGTGCGCGGACGCATACCCGCCCGTGGCCGCGGTGGCAAAACTGTTGGCACCCGCACCCATCGCCTGGGCAGCCATGGCGGCCAGCGACAGTGTGGCCACGACGATGGGCCGCAGGTTTGATGAGACGGGCATGAGACACGACGGATGCATGATGGATCGAGGCCTTTTCGGAGGTTGAGAGAGGATTGCCGGCGCTGAGCCACGGACCGGGCGCGCCCGCGAATGGGCTGTCGAGCCGGTCGTTGTCTGCCCTCGACAGGTTCGTAAGACCTGCGGAAGGCACAAGCATCGGAGAACGGCCATGTTCGGCGCCGGCGCCTGCAAAGTCGTGGTCCATTTGTCCCGGCACCGTGCGTCCGTCATCGGCCGCTGCCCAAAACGCAGGGCGCTCGTCCCGACCCCCCACGATCACCGGGGGGGCCTCTCCACCCGGGGCGGACCCGCTTCGAGCGCACGACGACCGTGCGCGACAGCCGCCGCAACGGCCCACGCACCGGCGCCATGGCGGCATGGCTCGTCCGGCCGTGCTGCCAAACGCCGCCCCCGGTTCACGGGGGGTCGTGACCGCAGGCAGGAGCGAAGTCCCGGGCTGCAGGCCGGTGCCGGACCCCAGGGCCTGATGCACGGGACAAGTGTCCCGGGTGCGCCAGGCGCGCCGCGACCAGCATCGAGGCTGTTCGGCACCGCGCCGGCTCACCTCCTTTCAACGCCAGGGAAAACTTCCATGACACCCACCCCCAACGCCGGTCGCAATGCACGCGCTCGTGCGGCAAGCCCACTCCGGTCGATCACGGCCACCGCGCTGCTGGCCAGCGCACTGCTGGGCGCCGGCGCGGCGCAGGCCGGCGTCGTGCTCGGCGCGGCCACGGGTTTCATCGCCGCCGATACCTCCGACACCGAAGCCGAGTCGGAGTCGCTGACCGCCGTCGACGGCGTCATCAGCCGCTCGGTCCAGTCGCAGCGCTTCACGGACACCGGCGACGCCCCATTGGCCCGAGCGTCGCTGGACAGCTTCAGCGCGACGACGCACTGGACTGCGGCCGGTGCGGCCGAGCTGGTGCAGATGGCCGACGGCGTCGGCGCCCTGGCGCAGACGTCGCACCTGGTGCTCTTCACGCTGACCAGCCGCCACCAGATCAGCGGCCTCGTCAGTCTCCTGACGGTAGGCACCCCCGACGAGCTGGGAACCTCCTTCAGCATCGACCTTCTCGGGCCCGACTTCCACAGCATCCTGTCAGCCACGGAACCGTCGTCCGACATCGATGTCTCGCTGACGCTCGACCCGGGCGACTACCGCGTCATCGCCCGGGCCAGCGCTGCCGGCTTCACCGCGAACCACTCCGGTTCGGCCAGCTTCGGCTTCGACCTGACCGCCACCGACCTCGGCGAGCCGCCGCTGGTCGTTCCTGAACCGCAATCACTGGCGCTGGTGCTGGCCGGGTTGCTGGGCTGCGGCGCCGCGCATCAGCGCCGGCGCAGCGGCGCTTCGGCCGTGGCCTGAACCGGAGAGCACGAGATGACTTCAACCCAACCGGCCCGCCGCTCGGCGCCTGCCCACCGCCTGCGCCGCGCTGTCGCCGCCAGCGCGCTGTGCGTCACCTTGCTGCTGGCGGCGGCATCGGCCCAGGCCGGCCTGGTGGTGACATCGGCCAGCCGTTCGATCGCCGCCGAAGCCACGGGCACGCCGGCCCCTGCCGTTGTTGCCGCCACCACCGCGGGCGTCTTCGCGGAATCGGTGTCGGCACCCGTGCCGCCGGGGGGCGCCGGGTTCGCCTCGGCGACGCAGAATTCCGACATCAATACGCCCTTCTTCAGCGGCTTTTCGAAGGTCGCCGTGGCGTCCGACGCGGCCACCTCGGCCAGCGCGGAATCGATCTACGCGCTGTTCTTCAGCGTCACGGGCGACTTCGCGTTCAGGGCGTTCGTGGACATCGGCTCGAACGGCAACAGCGTATCGGAGACGGCCTTCGATCTGTTCCAGTTCGGCGCCGACGGCAGCAGCGTGAGCCTGCTGTCGGCCACCGAAACGATACCGATCTTCGACGGCACACTGGGCTCGGGGAACTACGGCCTGAGCGTGCGCGCCAGCTCGGCCGCCAGCGGCATCGACCAGCTGGGCAACGCGTTCTTCAACTTCAGCGTCTCGTTCTTCGACCTGTTCGAGCCGCCCGCCGAGCCTCCGCCCGACCCGCAAGCGGTGCCCGAGCCGCAATCGCTGGCGCTGGTACTCGTCGGCCTGCTGGCTTGCGGCATGGGGCGTCGGCGCGCTTCTTTCAACCTGGCGCCGGGCTGAGCACGTCAGCCGCCGCCGCGCCCGCGCTCGCGGTCCCGCTCGCGTTCACGCTGGCGCAGCACGTCGATCATGACGCTGAAGGTGCGTGCCAGCTGGCCGATCTCGTCGCGGCGCTCGACCTTCACGGCAGCGCCGTCGAAGTCGCCCGCCTTCAGTGCCGTGGCCGCCTGCGTCAGGGCGCGGATCGGGCGCACGATGCCGCGCGCGAAGCGCAGCGCCAGCCCGGTGAAGAGCAGGCCGACGAGCACCACGCTCCAGCGCAGCTGGCGGTTCAGGTCGCCGAGCGGGGCCTCGAAATCGGCGCGCGATTCGGCCACGCCGACGACCCAGTCGTGCGCCGTCACCGGCGCGAAGCCGGCGATCTCTTCGCGGTTGTTGATGTGCGAGTGGTAGCTGACATGGCCGGTGCCCTGCGCACCGATCATCGCCGCCGCCAGCACCGGCTCTTCGAGGCTGGCGATGGTGTCGCGGCGGAAGCGCTGATCGGCGCGTATGGCCGCTGCCTTGGCCGGCGGCAGCGCCACCAGGCTGCTGAAGATCAGGTCTTCCTGCAGGTGATGGAGGACGACGCCGTCGCGGTCGATCAGGAACGGCGTCAGCGCCGAGTCGTTGCGCACCTCGTCCAGGATCGCCGCCACCGACGAGCCGCGGATGCGCACCACCAGCACGCCCAGCGCGGTGCCGTCGGCCGCGGCCACCGGCTCGGCCAGCACCATGCCGGCCGTGCTGGCGAGCGCGCCGATGATCAGGCCGGTGGCGCTGCCGCGGCCTTGCAGCGCTTCCTGGAAGTAGCTTTCGCCGCCGAAGCTGCGGCCGGCGAGTTCGGCCTCGCTGGACACGCGCACGGTGCCCGCGGCGTCGAGCAGCGTCACGCGCTGCACGTCGGGGTTGGCCTGCACGATGGCCTGCAGCTTGTCGCCCAGCGCCGCCATCGCGGCGCCATCGGGCTTGGCCAGCGCGGCGCTGAAATCGGTGTCGCTGCCCAGCGTGCGCGCCAGGTGGCGGTTGTCGGTGATGAACTGCGACACGCGGCCGGCCGTGCTGTGCGCCATCTGCTCGACGTAGCGCAGCTCGCCCGCCGACACCGCGGCCAGCGTGCCGCGCAGGTTGTAGGCCGCCGTCACCAGCATCGGCAGCAGCGCCGTGGCCACCATGGCCAGCGTCATCTTCGCCGCCAGCGGCCAGGCCGGCGGGTGCAGCAGCGTGGCGAAGGCGCGGCGCAGGCGCAGGCCCAGACGCTGATGCAGCGGCAAGGCTTCGTCGCCTTCGATGACGGTGTCGCCCTTGCGCAGCGCATCCTGCAGGCCCAGGCTGGACAAGTGGTCGGCGAACAGCGCGCGGCGGAAGTCGGCGATGTCGCGCGGGCGCTGCTTGGGGTCCATCGCAAGCGCCCAGTCGATGGCCTTCAGGAAGGCTTCGCCCCACGGGCCGGTGTTCGCGGCCCGGGCGGCAACGACCGCCGGCACCATCGCCGAAGGGTTCACGCTGCGCAGTTCGGCATCGGGCGGCTTCTGGCCGGTGACGGCCCAGTACAGCGTGGCGCCCAGGGCGTAGAGGTCGGTCCACGGGCCCTGCGAGCCCATGCCGTACTGTTCGATCGGCGCGTAGCCGGGCGTCACCACCACCGCCGCCTGGTCGGCCACGGCCACCGCCTGGCCGGCCGAGCCGAAGTCCAGCAGCACCAGGCGGCCGTCGTCGGAACGCACCTGGATGTTGTCGGGCTTGATGTCGCGGTGCAGAAAGCCGGCGGCGTGCACCACCGCCAGGCCGTCGAACAGCGGCAGCAGCAGCTCGACGAGGCCTTTCTCGCCGATGTCGGCGTGCTTCGGCCACCAGCTCTTCAGCGGGCTGCCCTTCTCGTATTCCAGCACCATGTAGGCGGTGCGGTGGGCCTCGAAGAAGCGCGCCACGCGCACGATGGCCGGATGGCGGAAGCTGGCCAGCGTGCGCGCCTCGACGAGAAAGCTGTCCAGCCCGACGCGGTAGCGGTCGCGGTGGCGGCTGGCGTTCGGGCTGACACTGCGGTCGCCGGCGCGGAACGCGATCTCCTCGGGCAGGTATTCCTTGATCGCGACGCGGGCGTGCAGGTTGACGTCGGTGGCCAGATACGTGATGCCGAAGCCGCCCTGGCCGAGCACGCTGTCGATGCGGTATTCGTGCAGCTTGAAGCCCGGATGCAGCGCCAGCGGCGCGGCCTTGGGCAGCGGCAATACGGGCCGCGGCAGCACTGCGCCGGGTGGCCCGATGGGCTTGATGACGGTGGCATCGGGGTCGTCGACGGCGCTGCGCCGCGGCTTGATCACCGTGGCATCGGGGTCGTCCTGCACCGGCGGCACCGGGCGTAGCGGCGGCCTGACGATGGTCGCGTCGGGGTCGTTCATTTGCACGTCAGTTGCTCCAGCGCACTGCGCGCGACCCGCGACGCATGGAACGCACGGCTTGTTCGAACGACGGCTCGCGGCCCCGTTGCGGAAGTCCGGTATCCGCGTCCGAGGCCTGCGCGCGCCACCTCCGTGGCGGCAGGTCGCTGGCGGTGCCTGCGTTCTCCGGCCCACGCTCGCGGGCGACCACCGCAGCGCGCCGCCAGCAACGCATCAACACCGGGGTTGGCGCGGCACCGCCTTGGCGACCGCGAATGGGGCCTGCGCCCGCAGGCACCACCACCGCCCTGCAAGCACCACGGGTGGCGTTCCTGCCCGAACGCCACGCGCTGGGCGGGGTCGGCGGCTTGGGCATGCGGGCGCAGGCCCCATTCGCGGTCGCCCGCAGGGTGGTGCGCGAACCGGGTGTTGATGGGTTGCTGGCGGCACGCCGCGGTAGTCGCCCGCGAGCCCGGGCCGGAGAACGCGTGCCCGGGCCGCCGGCCCCAGGGCACGATGCCAGCACGCGCACGCCACGCACGAACGACAGCAACGGGCCGCAAGCAGACGCAAGCACCAGGCGTTTCACTTCAGAGGCCCAGTTTGCGCGCGGCGAGATCCTTCATGATCTCTTCGGAACCGCCGCCGATCATCATCACCTTCACTTCGCGGTACAGGCGCTCGCTCTTGGTGCCGCGCATGTAGCCCATGCCGCCGAGGATCTGCACGGCCTGGTCGGCGCAGAACTGCATCGCCTGCGTGGCCACGATTTTCGCCATGCAGGTGCGCGCGACCAGCACGTCGGCGCTGCCGACGCCATGCTGCGTGCGCCAAGCCAGGTCGTAGACCAGCGCGCGCGCCGTCTCGACGCGCGCGGCCATGTCGACGAGCTTGTGGCGGATCACCTGGCGTTCGGACAGCGGCGCGCCGAAGGTCTTGCGCTCGCGCGCCCAGGCCAGCGCTTCTTCGGCGCAGGCTTCGGCATAGCTGCAGGCCATGGCGGCCATCATCAGCCGTTCATGGTTGAAGTTGCGCATGATGGCCTTGAGGCCCGCGCCTTCTTCGCCGATCAGGTTCGAGACCGGCACGCGCACGCCGTCGAAGTGCAGCTGCGCCGTGTCCGACGCCCACCAGCCGGTCTTGGCCAGCAGCGTGCGCCGCAGCCCGGGACGGTCGCCTTCGACCAGCAACAGCGAGATGCCCCCACCTTTGTCACTTCCGCTGCGCACCGCCACGGTCAGGAAGTCGGCGCGGTAGCCGCTGGTGATGAAGGTCTTTTCGCCGTCGACGACGAGATAGTCGCCGTCACGCCGCATCGTCGTGCGCAGCGCCGCCACGTCGCTGCCGCCGCCGGGCTCGGTGATCGCCAGCGCCGCGATCTTCTCGCCCGCCAGCACCGGCGGCACGACGCGCCGCTGCAGCGCGGCCGAACCCTGCGCCAGGATCGGCGGCAGCGCGATGTGGTGCGAGCCCAGGCCCGCCTGCACGCCGCCGGAGCCGGCGCGGGCCAGTTCCTCGGCCGCCACCAGCGTGTAGAACAGGTCGGCCGGCGTGCCGCCCAGCGCTTCAGGGTAGCCGATGCCGAGCAGCCCGATGGCCGCCGCCCGCGCGTAAAGCTCGCGCGGAAAGCTGCCGGCTTCGTCCCACGCGGCGGCATGCGGCGTGATTTCGCGCTCGACGAACTGGCGCACGCTGCGCCGGAAGGCTTCGTGCTCGGGGCTGAAAAGGTCGGGGCGGGCTGTCAGTTCGAACATGTTCCGCGCGAGTGTCGCGGCCGCAGGCGCGAAAGTCCATTCGGGCTGCACGCGAGCACACGGGAGTAGCGGGAGTCCGCCACAATGTTCGTCATCCGTCACACAGGAGGATCGCATGCCCGCCCCGAAACACGCTTTCGCCAAGACGCTGAAGACCTTCAAGACCGCCAGCGGCAAGGAAGGCCAGTTCTACTCGCTGCCACAGCTGGCGAAAACCTGGCCCGGCGTGAGCCGGCTGCCGGTGTCGATCCGCATCGTGCTCGAAAGCGTGCTGCGCAACTGCGACGGCAAGAAGGTCACGGCCGAACACGTCGCGCAGCTGGCGCAGTGGGGCGCGACGGCGCCGCGCACCGAAGAGATCCCCTTCGTCGTCGCCCGCGTCGTGCTGCAAGACTTCACCGGCGTGCCGCTGCTGGCCGACCTGGCCGCGATGCGCAACGTGGCCGAAAAGCTCGGCAAGAACCCGAAGACGATCGAGCCGCTGGTGCCGGTGGACCTGGTGGTCGACCACAGCGTGATGATCGACCACTTCGGCAGCCCGAAGGCGCTGGACCTGAACATGAAGCTCGAGTTCAGCCGCAACCAGGAGCGCTACCAGTTCATGAAGTGGGGCATGGACGCGTTCGACACCTTCGGCGTCGTGCCGCCGGGCTTCGGCATCGTGCACCAGGTGAACCTGGAGTATCTGGCGCGCGGCGTGCACAAGACCAAGGAGAAGGTGTACTACCCGGATTCGCTGGTCGGCACCGACAGCCACACGACGATGATCAACGGCATCGGCGTCGTCGCCTGGGGCGTCGGTGGCATCGAGGCCGAGGCCGGCATGCTGGGCCAGCCGGTGTACTTCCTGACGCCGGACGTGGTCGGGTTCGAGCTCACCGGCAAACTGCGCGAAGGCGTCACCGCCACCGACCTGGTGCTGACCGTCACCGAGATGCTGCGCAAGGAAAAGGTCGTCGGCAAGTTCGTCGAATTCTGCGGCGAAGGCACCCGCACGCTGAGCCTGCCCGACCGCGCGACCATCGGCAACATGGCGCCCGAATACGGCGCGACGATGGGCTTCTTCCCGGTCGACGAGAAGACCATCGAATACTTCGTCGGCACCGGCCGCACCAAGGCCGAGATCGAAGCCTTCGAAGGCTATTTCAAGGCGCAGAAGATGTTCGGTGTGCCGATGGCCGCCGACATCGACTACACGCAGCTCGTCAAGCTCGACCTGTCGACGGTGGCACCGAGCCTGAGCGGCCCGAAGCGGCCGCAGGACCGCATCGAGCTGGGCAACGTGAAGACCAAGTTCACGCAGCTGTACAGCGCCGGCGCCGCCGACAACGGCTTCAACCAGCCGGCCGAGAAGCTGGCCACGACCTTCAAGACCGACAGCGGGCTGGAGATCAGGAACGGCGACGTGCTGATCGCCGCCATCACCAGCTGCACCAACACCAGCAACCCCGGCGTGCTGCTGGCCGCCGGGCTGCTGGCGAAGAAGGCGGTCGAAGCCGGGCTGAAGGTGAAGAAGCACGTGAAGACGTCGCTGGCCCCCGGCTCGCGCATCGTCACCGAATACCTGACCAAGGCCGGCCTGCTGCCGTACCTGGAAAAGCTGGGCTTCAGCGTCGCGGCCTACGGCTGCACCACCTGCATCGGCAATGCCGGCGACCTGACGGCCGAGCTGAACGACCTGATCACGAAGAACGACCTCGTCGCCGCCGCGGTGCTGTCGGGCAACCGCAACTTCGAAGCCCGCATCCACCCGAACCTGAAGGCCAACTTCCTGGCCAGCCCGCCGCTGGTGGTGGCCTACGCGATCGCCGGCAACGTGACCAAGGACTTGATGACCGAGCCGGTCGGCAAAGGCAAGGGTGGCAAAGACATCTACCTCGGCGACATCTGGCCCACCAGCGACGAGATCTACAAGCTGATGAAGTTCGCGATGAACGGCAAGGCCTTCCGCGCCAACTACGACAAGGTCAAGTCCGACCCGGGCAAGCTGTGGGGCAAGATCAAAGGCGTCACCGGAAACGTCTATTCGTGGCCGAAGAGCACCTACATCGCCGAGCCGCCGTTCTTCCAGGACTTCACGATGGAGCCCAAGGCGCTGGAAAGCGGCGTGCAGGGCGCGCGCATCATGGGCCTGTTCGGCGACAGCATCACCACCGACCACATCAGCCCCGCCGGCAGCTTCAAGGACACCACGCCGGCCGGCAAGTACCTGCTCGACAACGGCGTGCTGAAGGCCGACTTCAACAGCTACGGCGCGCGCCGCGGCAACCACGAGGTGATGATGCGCGGCACCTTCGCCAACGTGCGCGTGAAGAACCTGATGATCCCGGCCAACGCCGACGGCTCGCGCGTCGAAGGCGGCTACACGTTGTACCAGCCGGGCGGCGATCAGATGGCCATCTACGACGCGGCGATGAAATACGTCGCCACGAAGGTGCCGACCGTCGTCTTCGCCGGCGAGGAATATGGCACCGGCAGCTCACGCGACTGGGCCGCCAAGGGCACGGCCCTGCTCGGCATCCAGGCCGTCGTGGCGAAGAGCTTCGAGCGCATCCACCGCAGCAACCTCATCGGCATGGGCGTGCTGCCGCTGCAGTTCAAGGCCGGCGATTCGTGGCAGACCTTGGGGCTGAAGGGCGACGAAGTCGTCGACGTGGTGCTGGCCGACGACGTGAAGCCGCTGTCGGATGCGAAGCTGATCATCACGTCGGCCGACGGCACGAAGCGCGAGGTGCCGGTGACGCTGCGCATCGACACCGCGATCGAGGTCGACTACTACAAGCACGGCGGCATCCTGCCGTTCGTACTGCGGCAGCTACTGGCTGCCTGATTCGCCGGCTGGGGCCGCCGGAAGTCGCGGCGGCGCACGCAGGTCGATGACGACCGTGTGCGCCGCGCGGTCCTGGATGCCCTGGCGGTTGGCGTCCCACAGCAGCTGCCCGAAGCCGAGCCCGCCGGTGGCCATGCCCGCGGCGTAGCCGCCGTAGCGCTTCAGGCAGCGCATCACCGTCATCGGCTTGCCGGTCAACTCGACCACCTGCAAGCCGAACGCCTTCTTGCCCAGCGTCTGCCCGCCCCACCAGGCCGGCAGCAGCGAGAAGTAGACGATGCCCCAGCCGAAGCTGGCGCCGGCGGCGTCGACGATGCGGTCGAGTTCGTGGCGCAGGCTCCACGGTTTGGGCTTGCGCAGCCGGGCGACCTCGGCTTGCAGTTGCGCGATGCGCTGGGCGTCGCTGAGCGCGGGCGCCGAAGCCGGCCGCGGTGCATCGTCAGCGGCCTCAGCGGCTTCTTCGGCCCTGTCGGCGGCCGCTTCGGCCAGTGCCTCGGCCACCGCCTTCGCGCGCGTGTCGGCGCTGCGCGGGCCCCAGGCCTGCCAGGCCTCCTGCACGGCCAGCAGCGCCAGCAGGCCGGCGAAACCCCAGCCGACGACCATGCGCCAATGGGTGCGCTCGCCGCGCCGGCTGCGCAGCTGCAGCACCACCAGAACCAGCCCGCCGACGAGCCAGAAGCCGCTGGCGCCGGACAGCAAGGCCACGACGAGCAGGTCCAGGCCCATCGCCAGCGCGCGGCGCTGCGGCGTGGCCAGCGGCAGGCCGACGAGGGCCGGCGCCACGTTCAGCGGTTCGGGGGTGATCCAGCGCGGGCCTTGGGTCTTGACGATCAGCACGGCCGCGAGGTTACCGAATCTTCGGCGCGTCCTTGGACCATCAGCGCAACTTATGGCAGGCGCCGGAACTGCAATGCGCCGGCGCGGCGCAGCGCCCTAGCATGGCTGCAGACGATTCGATTGCCCTCTGCCACGCCGTAAAGGAACCACCCCATGCACCGCCCCTTCATCGCCCCGCTGGCCTTGCTGGCCGCCACCCTCGCCGCCCCCGGACTGGGCGCCCAGACGCTGGACAAGGTGAAGTCCAGCGGCAGCATCACGCTGGCCTACCGCGAGTCGTCGATCCCGTTTTCCTACCTCGGCGGCGACGGCCAGCCCACCGGCTTCGGCTGGGAGATCTGCAAGCGCGTCGTCGACGACGTGAAGAAGGCCACCGGCCGCGCCGACCTGAAGGTGGCGACGCAAGCGGTGACGTCGCAGAACCGCATCCCGCTGATGCAGAACGGCACCATCGACATCGAGTGCGGCTCCACCACCAACAACAGCGACCGCGCCAGGCAGGTGGCGTTTGCCATCAACTACTTCTACACCGGCACCCGGCTGCTGGTGAAGGCCGGCTCGGCGGTGAAGGACTTCGCCGACCTGAAAGGCCGCAAGGTCGTCTCGACCACGGGCACCACCAACTTCCAGGTGCTGCGCAAGCTGAATGCCGAACGCGGCCTCGGCTTCGAGCTGCTCGGCGCGAAGGACCACGCCGAATCGGCGCTGCTCGTGCAGCAGGACCGCGCCGACGCCTTCGGCATGGACGACATCCTGCTCTACGGGCTGCGCGCCAGCGCGCAGAACCCGGCCGAGCTGGCCGTCGTCGGCGAAGCGGTGCAGGTCGAACCCTATGCCATCATGCTGCGCAAGGACGACCCGGCTTTCAAGGCCCTGGTCGACAAGACGCTGACGACGCTGGTGAAGAGCGGCGAATTCGAGATGCTGTACAAGAAGTGGTTCCAGTCGCCGATTCCGCCGCGCGGCATCAACCTGAACGCGCCGATGAGCCGGGGGCTGCACGACAACTTGAAGGCCCTGTCCGACAAGCCCGCAGACAAACCCGCGGACAAGGCGGCCGCCTGATGCCCGCACCTTTGCACGCACCCGTTCCCGGGCTGCTCGGCGTGCTCGGCGGCATGGGCCCGCTGGCCACGGCCGACTTCATGCACAAGCTGGTGCAGGCCACGCCGGCCGCGGTCGACCAGGACCACGTACCGCTGCTCGTCAGCTCGATCCCGCAGGTGCCCGACCGCTCGGCCGCGTTCCGCGGCGAAGGCGTCTCGCCGCTGGCGGCCATGGTCGACAGCGGCCGCCGCCTGGTGCGCGCCGGCGCCGGCCTGCTGGTGATGCCGTGCAACACCGCCCACCTGTGGTTCGACGACGTGCGGCAGGCGCTCGGCGTGCCGATGCTGCACCTGGTGGACGCGGCGATTGCCGACGCCATCGCGGCCGCCGACACCGATGCACGCATCGGCCTGCTCGCCACCGAGACCACGCTGGCGTCTGGCCTGTACGTCGGCCGCACGCCACCCGGTGCGCTGCACTGGGTGCTGCCGACGGTGGCCGAGATGGCGGACTGGGTCACGCCCGGGATCGCCGCGGTCAAGGCCGGCCGGCTGGCGCGTGGCGGCGAGCTGCTGATGCTGGCCGCGCAAGCCCTGGCACGGCGCGGCGCCAGCGCGCTGGTGCTGGGCTGCACCGAGATCCCGATCGTGCTCGACGCCGCGCGCTCGCCGCTGCCGGTGATCGACGCCACCGCGGCGCTGGCGCGCCGCTGCGTGGCCTGGTCGCAGGCCGAGCGCGCGTTGCAGCCGGCCTGAATCACACGCCGCGCGTCACCTCGCGCAGCGCGGCGATGAAGTCGGCCACCGGCTGCGGCGAACGCTGCCCCTGCGGCAGCAGCGCGCGCACCTCCACCGGCACTTCGGGCAGCAAGGTGCGCACGTGCAGCGTGGCGCTGGTGCTGGCCTGCGCGGTGAAGGAGTCGATGATCGCCGGGCCGAAGCCCTGCTCGGCCAGCACCATCGCGATGTGATGCGTCTGCACCGTCATGCCGGCACGCGGCGCCAGGCCCAGCCGCGCCCACTGGTCGGCGAGCATGGCGCCGAGCGGGTCGCGTTCGTCGATGCGGATGAAGGGCGTGCGCAGCACGTCCTGCAGCGCCACCGTCGTACGCCGGTCGGCGCCGGGGCTGGCCACGCGCGAGACGCAGACCAGCCGGCCGGTGGCCACCGGCTCTTCGTGCAGCGCCGGGTGCGGCCGCGTGCCGTAGACGATGCCGACATCGGCCTCCTGCAGCGCCATCGAGCGCGCGATCTCGTTCGAATGCAGCGTGCGGATCGACACCGGCATGTCCGGGTACTGCGCCCGAAAACGCTGCAGCGCGTCGGGCAGCGCCCGCACCGCCAGCGACGGCACGATGAGGATGCGGAACTGCTCGCCGGCCCCACCGCCGCCGAGCGCCGCCGCCATGCGGCGCACGGCCTCCAGCTGCAGCATCAGCTGCTGCACCTCCGGGTACAGGGCCTGCGCCTCGCGCGTCGGCACCAGCCGGTTGCGCTGGCGCGTGAACAGCACGTAGCCGAGCTGCAGTTCGGCCAGCTTCAAGGTCTGCGTCACCGCCGGCTGCGTGACGTGCAGCAGCCGCGCCGCAGCGCTGACGGTGCCGGTCAGCATGACGGCGTTGAAGACCTCGATGTGCTTGAGGCGCATTTCAGTTGCCCGACCGTGCCTGGCGCGGCCCGCGATGCATGAGACGACCGGCGTGTTCGAACGACGGCTCGCGGCCCGTTGCAGCCGGAACAGCCTTCACCGCAGAGGGGCGGAGAACGCAGAGGAAACGCAGAGGAAGGCCTTGAAGTTCTCTGCGCAAACTCCGCGTCCTCGGCACCTCTGCGGTGAATGACTTCAAAGGGCCGCGAGCAGACGCCGGCATGGGGAGTTTCATGTCAGCCGGCCACGAAGGCCGCGTGGCCTTGCCGGCGCAAGGCGCAGGCGGGGCACTCGCCGCAGCCGTAGCCCCAGGCGTGGCGCTGGCGGCGGTCGCCCAGGTAGCAGGTGTGCGTGTGCTCGACGATGAGGTCGACGAAAGCCGCGCCGCCCAGTGCCCGGGCCAGGCGCCAGGTGGCCGCCTTGTCGATCCACATCAGCGGCGTCTGGACCACCATCGGCCCGTCCAGACCCAGGCTGAGCGCCACCTGCAGCGCCTTCAGCGTGTTGTCGCGGCAATCGGGGTAGCCGGAGTAGTCGGTCTCGCACATGCCGCCCACCAGCACCTCCAGGCCGCGGCGGTAGGCGACGGTGGCGGCCAGCGTGAAGAACAGCAGGTTGCGCCCGGGCACGAAGGTGTTCGGCAGCCCGTTCTGCTGCATCTCGATGGCGCGCTCCTGCGTCAGCGCGGTGTCGCTGATGCGCCCCAGCAGCGACAGGTCGAGCAGGTGGTCTTCACCGAGACGGGCCGCCCAGTGCGGAAACTGCGCGCGCAGTTCGGCGATGACGCGGCCGCGGCATTCGAGTTCCACCGCATGCCGCTGGCCGTAGTCGAAGGCGACGGTCTCGACCCACGCATAGCGCTCCAGCGCCCAGGCCAGGCAGGTGGCGGAGTCCTGGCCGCCGGAGAAAAGCACGAGGGCGCGGGCGTTCATGGGAGCGGGCGGAGGAGCGGATGGAATGCGTGGCCTTGCATCGGAAGCAGTGTCGCACGGGGGCCGTGCGAACATCCCGCCCCGGTACACCGAGGAGACGCGGATGGTGGATGTGCTGGTCATCGGCGGCGGCAACGCCGCGCTGTGCGCCGCGCTGATGGCGCGCGAGGCCGGTGCATCGGTGCTGCTGCTGGAGGCCGCGCCGCGTGAATGGCGCGGCGGCAATTCGATGCACACGCGCAACCTGCGCTGCATGCACGACGCGCCGCAAGACGTGCTCGTCGACGCCTATCCCGAGGCCGAATACTGGCAAGACCTGCTGAAGGTCACCGGCGGCCGCACCGACGAGGCGCTGGCGCGGCTGGTGATCCGGGCTTCATCGAGCTGCCGCGACTGGATGCGCCGGCATGGCGTGCGCTTCCAGCCGTCCTTGTCCGGGGCGCTGCATACCGCCCGCACGAATGCCTTCTTCATGGGCGGCGGCAAGGCGCTGGTCAACGCCTACTACCGCAGCGCCGAGCGCCTGGGCGTGCAGATCCGCTACCAGGCGCCAGTCGACCGGCTCGAGCTCGACGATAGCGGCGGCTTCATCGCGGCCCACGTCGGCGGCGAACGCATCAGCGCGCGCAGCTGCGTGCTCGCCGCCGGCGGCTTCGAGTCCAACCGCGAGTGGCTGCGCCAGGCCTGGGGGCAGAACGAGCACGGCGAATGGCCGGCCGACAACTTCCTGATCCGCGGCACGCGCTTCAACACCGGCACCTTGCTGAAGTTCATGCTCGACGCCGGTGCCGACGCCATCGGCGACGCGACGCAGGCCCACATGGTTGCGATCGACGCGCGCGCGCCGCTGTACGACGGCGGCATCTGCACGCGCATCGACTGCGTTTCGCTCGGCGTGGTGGTCAACCGCGCCGCCGAGCGCTTCTACGACGAAGGCGAAGACTTCTGGCCCAAGCGCTATGCGATCTGGGGGCGCCTGGTGGCGCGGCAGCCCGGGCAGGTCGCCTATTCGATCATCGATGCGAAGGCCATCGGGCGCTTCATGCCACCGGTCTTTCCGGGCGTGACGGCGAACACGCTGCCCGAACTGGCGCGCCAGCTCGGGCTGGATGATTCGCGCTTCATGCACACGCTCGAAGCCTACAACGCGGCCTGCGTGCCGGGCCGCTTCGACCACACGGCGCTCGACGACTGCCACACCGACGCGCTCGTGCCGGCGAAGACGCACTGGGCGCGCCGCATCGACACGCCGCCGTACTTCGGCTACGCGCTGCGGCCGGGCGTGACCTTCACCTACCTCGGGCTGAAGACCGACGCCAGTGCCGCCGTGCACTTCGGCGGCCGGCCGAGCGGCAACCTGTTCGTCGCCGGCGAGATGATGGCCGGCAACGTGCTGGGCCAGGGTTACACCGCCGGCGTCGGCATGAGCATCGGCACGGCGTTCGGCCGCATTGCCGGCACGCAGGCGGCCGCTGCCGCAGCACGGGAGGCCCGCCGTGTCGCCGCTTGACGAACTGGTGCGCGGCGCCGTCGCCGCGGCGAACCCGGCCGAGGCCGAGGTCGCACGCGTGCTGCAGATCTGCAACGCCTGCCGCTATTGCGAAGGCTTTTGCGCGGTCTTCCCGGCGATGACGCGGCGGCTGGAATTCCCCCAGGCCGACATCCACTTCCTGGCCAACCTGTGCCACAACTGCGGCGCCTGCCTGCACGCCTGCCAGTACGCGCCGCCGCATGAATTCGCCGTCAACGTGCCGCAGGCCATGGCCCGCGTGCGCGGCCAGACCTATGCCGACTACGCCTGGCCGCCAGCGCTGGGCGCGCTGTACCGGCGCAACGGGCTCGTGCTGTCGCTGGCGCTGGCCGCCGCGCTGGCGCTGTTTCTCGTGCTCGCCCGCTGGCTGAAGGGCGCGCTGTGGCACGAGCCGTTGGCCGGCGACTTCTACCAGGTGTTTCCGCACAAGCTGATGGTTGCGATGTTCACGCCGGTGTTCGGCTTCGCGGTGCTCGCGCTGGCGATGGGCGTGCGGCGCTTCTGGCGCGCGCAGGCGCCGGGCGCGGCGCCGCTGGCCGCGGCCGTCGAAGCGTCAAGCGACGTGCTGCGGCTGAAGTACCTCGGCGGCGGCCACGGCGAAGGCTGCAACGAGGCCGACGATGCCTTCACGCTGGCGCGCCGGCGTTTCCACCACTGCACGTTCTACGGCTTCGTGCTGTGCTTCGCCGCCACCTGCGTCGGCACGCTGTACCACTACGCGTTCGGCTGGCACGCGCCGTATGCGTTCACCGCGCTGCCCAAGCTGCTCGGCGGGGCCGGCGGGGTGGGCCTCGTCATCGGCACGCTCGGCCTGTGGCGGCTGAACCTGCGGCGCCACGCGCTGCAAGGCGACGCGGCGCAGCAGCCGATGGACCGCGGCTTCATCGCGCTGCTGTTCCTGGCCGCCGCCACGGGGCTGGTGCTGACGGCGTTCCGCGACACCGGCGCGCTGGCGCTGCTGCTGGCCGTGCACCTGGGCGCGGTGATGGCCTTGTTCGCGACGCTGCCCTACGGCAAGTTCGCGCACGGCGCCTTCCGCAGCGCGGCGCTGCTGAAGTGGGCGATCGAGAAGCGGCAGCCCAACAGGCTGTCGCTTGCCGACGATTGAGACGGGGTTGATGCAGCCCGCGTGCACGCAGCCCGGCCGGGCGACGCTCAGTCCTCGTTCTTGATCGTCGGATCCATGTGCCGCTCCTGCCCGGTGCTGGCGTTCTGCACCGTCACGGTATAGCTGAAGGTGCCCTGCACGCTATTGCAGTCCAGCAGCGCAGCCTGCTTGTTGTTCACGGTCCAGCACGGGATCGGGAACTGGCTGCCGCCGTTGCTGACGACGACGGCTCCGCTGTCGGGAAAGCCCCAGTTCGCACCGCTGAGCAGGAAGGTGATCAGCACGTCGGTCCCGACGACGTTCAACTCGGACGGCACGCAACTGATGTTGCCGGCCGCATCGACATTCACCAGCACGTGCTGGACGGATTGTTCGACGGCATCGGTGGTACAGACGGACATGGCAGGCCTCTCTGGTTTTTTACCGGCCGGCCGTGGCGCCCTGCGACAGTTCGTCGTTCAGGACCGTCACGTCCGGGTGGCGGTAGGGGGTGGAAGCCAGTTTTTCGGCGCCGGCACGGGCTTCTTGAGCAGCGCCCTGGCGCCAGGCCAGCCGGGCCGCGAGCGTCAGCGCCGGCAGTTCGTGGCGCGCCACGCCGGGCCGCAGCCGCACGCTGGCCTGCTGCCAGACCGTGGCGCCTTCCACCGGATGGCCGCTGCGCTTCAAGCTGTCGCCCAGTGCCAGGCCAGCGGCGGCGGCAATGCGGGCCTGCTCGGCATCCAGCCCCTGGCCGCCGGCCTCGAACCGGGCCACCTCGCCGAGCCAGGCCTGCAACTCGGCGGCGGCACCCGGCAGCTCGGCGCGCGTGCGCAGGGTCAGCAGCCGCCCCTGCAGGATCAGCCGCCAGCGCACCTTGCGCTGCGGTGCCGCCAGCAACTGGGCAACCACGCGTTGCAGGTCCGCCAACGCCGCCGCGCCGTCGCGCGTGCCGAACTGCAGTTCGATCAGGCCTGCCCGTATCGAGCCCGACCGGGAGAGCCAGTCCATGTTCTGCGGGTCCAGCCGCACCAGGCCCTCGATCAAGCGAAGCGCTTCGCGCATGCTGGCCAGCGCGGCAGCGGGCTGGCCCTGGGCCAACTGCAGGCGGCCGGTGTCGAGGTGCGCAAGAGCGGACTGGTCCTGCACCTCGCGGCTGCGTGCCGCGTCGGGCACGCGGCCCAGCGCTTCGAACTTGGCGCGCTGCGCGGCGACGGCGGCAGCGTAGTCGCCGAGTGCTTCGTGCGCCTTGCTGATCCAGCCCAGGTTGTGGGCCAGTTCCATCGCCAGCGCCGGGCGCGCCGCTATCAGGTCCGGCCAGGCCGCCAGGTTCTTCTCGAACAAAGCAAGGGCCTCGGCGGCGCGGCCGTCGTCCAGCTGCAGCACACCCAGGTTCTGATTGGCGTAGGCGGCTTCAAGGCGCCAGTCCAGGTTCTGCGGCGCCAGCCGGGTGAGCTGCTGCGCGAGCACCTGGTAGCGCGTGAGGGCCGCTTCGGCCTCGGCCCGCAGGCCGCGGCGGCGGGCGATGAAGCCCACCCAGTACTCGCTTTGCGCGTGGTTGAACAGAGACTCCGGGTCGCCGGGGTGGCGCGCCAGCAATTCGGCCGTGCTGGCGGCGGCTTCGGCGAAGCGCTGTGCCGCGTCGTCCAGCCGGCTGGCCTGTTCGGCGATTTCGCCCATCAGGTGCAGGGCGCGGGCGCGCCGGCCCAGCGACGCGGCGTCCAGCGAACCCGGAGCCTGGGCCGCGTAGTAGGCCAGCGCCCGGTCGCCCACGGCGTCCAGCGCGTCGAGCCGGCCCACCGGCTTCAGCTTGGCCGGCAGGTCGCCGAGCATGAACTCGATCAGGCCTTCGGCCTGGACCTGCTGCCGCCGCGCCTGGTGCGCCTGCTGCACGGCCACGGCGGCACTGGCGGCCAGCGCCAGCGCCGCCAAGCTGCCGGCGCCCACGGCCACGCGGTGGCGGCGCAGGAACTTGGTGCTGCGGTAGGCCCAGCTGTCCGGGCGCGCGGCGATGGGTTCGTGCGCCAGGTGGCGCCGCAGGTCGTCGGCCAGCGCGGCGGCGTTGGCATAACGTTCGGCGGGCTGCTTCTTCAGCGCCTGGGCGACGATGGTGTCGAGGTCGCCGCGCAGTTCACGCGCGCGGCGTTCGGCGTCGGCGCCGCCGGCCGCACGCACGGCCTCGGATACCGGCGGCGGCACGCGCTCGACCACGGCCTGCCACTGCGCGAGCGTGTTGTCGGCCGCGCCTTCCAGCGGCAGCCGGCCGCTGAGCAGGCGGAACAGCAGCACGCCCAGGGCGTAGACGTCGGTGGCGGTGGTGACTTCGCCGCCCTGCAGTTGTTCGGGGGCCGCGTACTGCGGCGTGAAGGCGTTGCCCGCCTGCTGCGTGAGATCGCCGGTGCTGGCGGCGTCCAGCAGCTTGGCGATGCCGAAGTCCAGCAGCTTCACGTCGCCGGCCGGCGTGACGAGGATGTTCGACGGCTTCAGGTCGCGGTGCAGGATCAGCCGGTTGTGCGCATGCGCCACCGCGTCCAGCACGTCCAGGAACAGTCGCAGCCGGGCCGCCAGCGGCAGCGCGTGCTGGCTGCAGTAGGTGTCGATGGGCTCGCCCGGCACGTACTCGAGCACCAGGTAAGGCTGGGCCGGGCCGGCGTGGGCCACGTGGCCGGCGTCGAGCAGCCGCGCGATGTGCGGGTGCGCCAGCCGCGCCATGATGCTGCCTTCGCGGGCGAAACGTTCGGCCCCGGCGGCCGAGAACAGGCCCGAGTCCAGGAACTTGATCGCCACCTCGCCTTCATAGCGGCCGTCGATGCGCTGCGCGAGCCAGACGCTGCCCATGCCGCCGCGGCCCAGTTCGCGCACCAGCCGGTAGGCACCCACGACCTGGCCCGCCAGGCCGGGCGGCGGCGGCAGCGCCGGGGCCTGCAGGAAGGCGCTCTGGTCCAGGCCCGAGAGTTCGCTGAGCCACGGCGCCAGTTCGTCGGCCAGGGCCGGGTCCAGCTGGCGCGTTGCGGCCAGCCGGGCGTCGCGTTCGGCCGCCGGCAGGTCCAGCAGTTCGTCCAGCAGCGGCGACAGCACCGGCCAGCGCGACCGGTCGATCGGGCCCGCCGCCATCAGCGCAGCGCCATGGAAAGGAACAGCCGCGCCTTCTGCCAGTCGCGCTGCACGGTGCGTTCGGTCACGCCCAGGCTGGCGGCGATCTCGGCTTCGGCCAGGCCGCCGAAGTAGCGCAGCTCCACCACCTGGGCCAGGCGCGGCTCCAGCGTGGCCAGCTCGTCCAGCGCCTCGTGCACGCGCAGCACCTCGTCGTCATGCGCGGTGAGACTGTCGATCAACCCGGTGTCCATCGTCACCACCTCGGCGCCGCCGCCGCGGCGCTCGGCCTGGCGCGCGCGCACCACGTCGATCACCACGGCGCGCATCACCTTGGCCGCATAGGCCATGAAGTGGTGGCGGTCGGGGAAGGCCGCCGCGCCGCCGCCCTGCAGCCGCAGGTAGGACTCGTGCACCAGCGCCGTGGTGTCCAGCAGCGTCAGCTCGCTGCTGCGGCGCAGCCGGCTGCGCGCCAGCCGCTGCAGGTCGGCGTACAGCAGGGCAAAGGCCCGATCGCCGGCGGCGCGGTCGCCGGCGCCGGCGGCATGCAACAACGTGGTGATCTCGGACATGGTCGAAAAAGGTGATTGCCGGAAATGTAAGGGCGATGTCGGGTTTGGCGTGCGGCCTGCGTTTCAGTTGATGAGGGGCCGGAATGCGCTGCGGATCAGGGAGGCGAGACGCCGCCACACGCACCCGGCCCCTCACCCGATCGACCCCCCGCTGGCCCGCACCCACCATGCTGCAGACGAAGGATTCGACCGCCACCGCCCTTTTGCCCGACCGGCGTACCCCGCCGCCGGCGCGCCATGCCGCGCCGGCGCTGGTGGCGGAGCTGGCCGATGCCGACGACTTCAAGCGCCTGGCCGGGCGCCAGGCCGTGCGCTACCGGCGCGAGGGCCAGGTTCTCTCGGTGCTGAGCCTGCAGGTGCAGTTCGACAGCCCGCCGGACCCGGCACTGGCCGAGCGGCTGCTGGCCGAATGCGCGCGCCGGCTGTGCAGCCGCGTGCGTGCCACCGACTGTGTCGCCCGCTGGCAAGGCACGCACTTCGGCGTGCTGCTGCCGCGCTGCGAGCCGGTGCAGGCCGAGGCCGTGCTGGCCCGCCTGACGCGTTTCGCCGGCGGCAACTACCGGCTGGACGACCTGCTGCTGCACGTCAGCGTGCACGGCCAGGCTCTCGGCGCCGCGATTCCCTGACGAGCGCACCCCCCGCAGTCCCGGGGGAGCTACGCCGATCTGCGTATTCACGCTGGCCGGGCGGCGCCGTGCAATGCAGTCCGTCGGCCGGTCTTCCCCTGGCCCGCGAGGCGCGCCATGTCACCTGCCACCGATTCCCGTTTCCATGCCGGCCTGCTGGCGCTGACGCTGGGCTTCAGCCTGGCGCCGGCGCAGGCGCAGATCCAGTTCGCGGGCACGCCGGTGGGCGGCTTTGTCGGCAACCCCGAAGCCAGCACGGTGGCCTACGACCTCAGCGACAGCGGCCTGGTCGTCGGCCGGCTCAGCCTGACGGGCCACGCCGACCAGGCCTTCGTCTGGGCCAACGGCCAGACGCTGCTGGTGCCGCTGCCCGACGGCTACACCTCGAGCAACGCCGTCGGCGTCAACAACAACGGCCAGGTGCTGCTGAACCTGACCTCGGCCGAGCGCGGCGTCTCGCGCACCGGGGTCTGGAGCGCGGCCGCCGGCCTTCGGCTGCTGGACAGCGGTGGCAGCGCACAGGTGCTGGGCATGGCCATCAACGCCGGCGGCAGCGTCGCCGGCGTCGCGGTCGGCGCGCAGCCACCGAAGGCGCTGGCCTGGGGCTCGGGCGGCGCGGCGCTGGCGCTGGACGATGCCACCGGCGGCTTCGCCGTAGCGATCAACGGCCTCGGCCAGGTGGCCGGCTTCACGCTGAACCAGGCATCGGTCTGGTCCACCGATGGCCAGCGCCAATCGCTGGCCAAAGTGGCCGGGCAGCTGGACGCCGCGGCCAACGCCATCAACGACCGCGGCCAGGTGGCCGGCGGCATTCGCACCGGCGTCGACAGCATGGCCGTGCTGTGGCAGGACGGCCAGGCGCAGGTCATCGACAGCGGCAGCAGCTCGGCGATCGCGTTGAACGCCGGCGGCCAGGTGCTGGGCTGGAACCAGCGCTGCGGTTCCTGGCTCTGGAGCGCCAGCGGCGGCACGCGCTGCCTGGGCACGCTGTCGGGCGCCCTGGCCGGCTTCGAGGCACAGGCGATCAATGCGTCGGGCCAGATGGTCGGCCGGGTCAACAACCAGGCGATGCTCTTCACGCCGCAAGGCACGCTGCGCTGGCAGGGTGCGAACGGCGCCGCCTTCGCCGACGGTGCCTCCTGGGACAGCGGCATCGGCCTCGGGCCCAGCCGCTTCGTCGACCTGGTCATCAAGCCAACCGAGGCGCGCAGCGCGGTGGTGACGGCCGGCTTCGTCGAAGCCAAGTCGCTGAGCGTCGGCGCGGCGGCGACGCTGGCGTTGCAAGCGGGGTCGCAGCTGGTGTCGTCGGCGCGCGTGCAGTTGTTCGCCGGCGCCGCGCTGTCGGGCAGCGGGCTGCTGGCTGGCGGGCTGGACAGCTACGCCGGCGCCACCGTGCGCGCCACCGACCTGGTGGTCAGCGGCGGCTTCAGCCACTTCGGCCAGTTGCTCGGCGGCGGCCGGCTGGCCGCCGACCTGGACAACCACGGCCTCGTCGCCATTGGCGCGGGCCAGACGCTGAGCCTCAGCCCGGCGCCGCAGGTGCTGGTGCTGCCGGGCGTCGGCGCCAGCATCATCGCCACCGCCGACCCGACGCAGCTGCACCATGTGAACAGCGGCACCATCAGCGTCGACGGCGGCACGCTGACGGTGCGCGGCGTGATGCGCAACGACGCCGGCCCCGGCATCCTGCTGCACGACGCGCAGGCCAGTTTCGTCGACGGGCTGGACAACGCCGGCCTGCTGACGCTGACTGGCAACGTGCAGTTCGACGGCCGCCTCGCCAACCGCGACGGCGCGCTGGTGACGCTGCAGCCGCTGGCGCTGGCGCGCTTCACCGGCGACGTGGAAGGCGGCGGCAGCTTCGTCACGCAGAAGACCGGCACCCGCGGCGGCGGCACGCCGGTCACGTCCGAGCTGCGCTTCGAGGGCCGGCTGCTGCCCGGCGGCGAAGCGAGCATCGGCCAACTGACGCTCGGCGACAGCGAGATCGCCGGCATCGTGCAGATGGATCTGGCGCTGACCGGCGGCGACCGCATCCGCTTCGCCGGCACGCTGGCACTGCAAGCCGGCTCGCTGCTGCGTCTGTCGCTGCGCGACGGCCCGGCGCCGGCGGTCGGCAGCCGCTACCAGCTCTTCGACTACCAGTCGCTGCCGGTGGGCACGTTTGCGCAGCTGAACCTGCCGACGCTGATGGACGGCCTGGCCTGGGATCTGGGCGCGCTGTACACCGGTGGCAGCATCAGCGTCACCGCCGTGCCCGAGCCAGCGAGCGCGCTGCTGCTGCTGGCGGGTGTGGCCGGCCTGGCCTGGCGGCGGCCGCGTTGCACCGCCTGAATCCCGGGTGGCTATCCGTGCAGCGTCGCCAACACGGCCAACAGCCGCTCCGCCGAGAGGGCTGACAGCGCCTGCACAAGCAGTTGGAGGTTGACTCCTTCGTGCTTGAGCGCGAACAACACGTGGTCGAGTGAATCCCCCCCTGGGGCGCGACATGCGCGGGAACCGCCAGCAGACCATCGGCTTCCATCACGCGCGTTACGCGGCGCACCTCGGCTGGCCGTACCGGCGCAAAGGCGGTGAGCCCCAGGGCCGACGACACTCACTTTTTGCTCAGCGAGCCGCGTTTTTTGTCATGTTCTCATCATGAGAACATTCTTTTGTCGCACGTGCACGCAGCAACTGACACGAGGCGAGTCCTCGTGAAGGGTCACAACAAGACGATGTCGTACGTTTCTGGTTTGTCTGCACAAATGCTTTGAGACTCAACAACTTGCGACGAGCAAGTTACATCCGATTTCTGCTTCAAGCTACTCACTTTTCGTGAGCTTGTATGGGACGCGCTGAACGGTCAACGCAGGGCAAAGTTGACCTCGTTTCGGCTCGTTCGCCCCACCCGGCGTTGAAGCCCGCTTTGCAGCGGTTAACGACCGTGGCCGACGGCGGGCGTATTCACGCTGGCTGGCGTCAAGCAATCACTGAGTCCATTACCCCGCGCCTGGTTCAACGGCGACTGCACGAGGTACGGCGGCCGTTGGGTCATGCTGCGTGCTTTGCCTCTCCGCCTACCGCTTCACCAGTGCGCGAACTCGCAGTACCGACCCAAAGGCGCAGTTGGTGCCTCTTGGCTCGAATGACCGGTCCGCTCAGAGAGCAGCCAGACACAAGCCCGATCCTCAAATGGGACAGCGATGCAGCCGGCGCCCGCCGGTCCTTCGCCGTGCGACGCCGCAGGTGCCACGGCGTTGATGTGATGCACAGCGAGACGATCTCTTGCACGACCACGGCAGCGTGCCGCAGACAGCGATGCTCGTCATGGGTCGGGCAGATCGGCGATGAGGCGCGACGCCTCACTGAGGATCCGGAGTCCGCCGGCGACGAATCTGCAGAGGCGTCAGGCCGACGCGGCTTTTCAGCACCCGCGCAAAGTGGGAAGGATCGACGAAACCGGCACGCCTGCCGACTTCCTCGATGCTGAGGCGATCGAGCAGCGGCGACTCGAGCATGCGCAGCGCACTGTCGGCGCGTGTCGCGATCAGCAGGTTGCTGAAACTCTGGCCGCTGCTTGCCAGCGCCCGGTGCATCGTGCGCAGCGAGACGCCGACCGACTGCGCCACCTGCGCGGCGGTCAGCGCCGAATCGGCTGCCCGCTGGCGAATGCATTCGCAGATGCGTTCCGAGAGCGCGCGCTCCGCGGGCCGCGAAGCGATCGACGGGCCACCGAGTTCGGCGGCGGACAGCGCCAGCAGCGAGCCCAGGTGGTCGGCCAGGACGCTGCGCGACAACGGCGAGCGGACGAGGAAGTCGGGCGTCAGGCCGGACGCAAAGGCGACCAAGGCCCGCACCCAGCCCGACTCGCGCGGCAGCGTGCGCCCGATCAGCGACTCCGGCGCCGGGAGCCACTGGCGCAACCAGTCGGCCTGCAGCGTCAGGTTGAGGTTCTGGTGGGCCGGCCCGAGCGCGAAGTCGTGGCCGTAGCGCGAGTCGACCAGCGTGGCGTCACCGGGCTGCAGCAAGATGGCCGACCGATGCTGCAACCGGCAGGTCGTCGTCAGCGCCACGACGAGATGAAACGTGTGGCCGCCGCTGCGCGCCAGCTCGCGCGCCGCGCGCACGGCCCGGTGGGCGCTGCCGCCGATGAGCGCCACCGACAGCGGCCCGATGGCCGTGGCCGCGAGTTCCTGCTCGAAGCTGCCGGGGCTTTCTGCCGTCACGCTCATCGGCAGCAGCGACGACGCCAGCGCATCGGCGAAATTGTCGAAGCGCTGCCCGGGCGGGACTTGACGGGTCGACCAGCGGTGAACGTCCTGCGCCTGCGGCATGCGGATGAGGGCGATGGTGGAGGGCAGCCACGGCGACTGTCTCGTTGCGACGGCCCGCCTGCTCGCCGGAATCGTAGTGAAGCGCTTCCGTTGCTGCAAGCCGAAGTGGCAGATGCAGTCGACTCGGCGTGCCACCCTGGCACTTGCAGTCGATTCCACGACCCGGCCCGCCGTCACACTGCCCAGGCCGCCTCGCCAGCGCCTGTGCCTGCCATGACAAGCTCCGCCGCACCTGCCATCTTCTCCTGGTCGACCGAAGCCGTGCCGATCGAACAGCGTTTCGCGTACTTCGAAGACGCGGTCTCGAACGCCTTGACGCCGATGAGCGTCAGCGGCGCCGATGTGCGCTGCTTCCACGCCAGCTTCAGCGTCGGCCAGATCGGCGCCATCACCGTGCACGACATGCACGGCGCCGCCAGCGTCGCGCGCCGCGGGCCGCGCGAGATCGCGCGCTCGGGCGAGCGCAGCTACTACCTGCTGGTCGGCCTGAGCGCACCGTGGGCGATCGAACACCGATCACCGCTGCGCATGGCGATCGGCGACACCATGCTGGTCGACTCGGCCTACGGCCACGTGCTGGAGTACGTGGGCCCCTACGACGTCATCAACGTCAAGCTGGCCGAGCCCTGGCTGCGCCAGTGGCTGCCGCACCCCGACGTGCTGGTCGGGCGCCGCATCGCCCGCGACTCGCGCTGGGGTGCGGCGCTGACGTCCTACATCGCCCAGTTGTCGCCGCAACTGGCGGTGCAGGCGCCGCTTCCGGCCAGCGTGATCGCCGACCAGGTCGGCGCCCTGCTCGCGCTGCTGGCACACGAAGTGACCGACGCGCCGCCGCCGACGCGGGTCGAGGCCGACCTGGCGCAACGCATCGGCGACCTGCTCGTGCAGCGCTGCGACGAGATGGCCTTGAACGCGGGAGCCATCGCGTCCGCGCTCGGCGTGTCGACGCGCACGCTGCACCGCAGCCTGTCTGCCCGCGGCCTGACCTTCGGCCGCGAGTTGCAGAACGCGCGCGCCGAACGTGCGCTGCAGATGCTGCGTTCGCCGGTGACGAAGCGCCTGACGCTGGCCGAGATCGGGCGCCGCGCCGGCTTCTGCGACCCGTCGCATTTCGCGCGCGTGTTGCGATCCCGCTGCGGGCTGACGCCGTCGCAGATCCGGCGCGACACGGCCGCGGGCGAAGCACCGCATGCGAATGGAGACTGACGTGGACCCTCTTCGCGCGCCGCCGCCCGGCGTGATCACCTGGTCGACGGCCGACGTGCCGCCGCCGCAGCGGTTCGAGTACTTCACGGCCGCACTGTCGTCGGCGCTGATCCCGATGCGCGCCGACAGCCGCGGCCGCGACAGCACCGAAGCGCACATCGCCGCGGCGGCGTTCGACGGCGTCACCATCATCCGCCAGACCGGCAGCGCCCACTGGTCGTACCGCGACGCGCTGGAGCTGTCGCGCAGCGGTGAACACACGTTCCACCTGATCGCCAACTACGCCGCGCCTTGGGATCTCAGCCACACGGGCCGCATCCGGCTCGAACCCGGCGACGCGGTGCTCACCGACTCGATGATCGGCCACCGGCTCGAGATGCACGCGGCCTACGACGTGGTGCACCTGAAGGTGTCCGCCGCCTGGCTGCGGCGCTGGGTCGAACAACCGGCGCTGCTGGTCGGCATGCGCATCCCGGCGGACGCCCATTGGGGCCGGGCGCTGACGAGCCTGATCGCGCAGTTGTCGCCGCACGCGATGCTCGGCGCGCAATTGCCGCCGCGGCTGATCAACGACCAGATCGGTGCCCTGCTGGCGCTGCTGGCCGCCGAGGTGGCGGGGCCGGCGGCGCCAAAGTCCGGCAGCGCCGCGCTGCGCACGCGCATCAAGGACTGCATCCACCAGGGTTGCGCCGACCCCGCGCTGACGGCGGCCGGCGTGGCGCACGCGCTCGACACCACCGCCGACGAGCTTCACCGTTGCCTGGCCGCCTTCGCCGAGACCTTCGGCGAGTTGCTGACCAACACGCGGCTGGACATCGCCACCCGCATGCTGCAGTCCCGCCTGTTCCGCGCCGTCAGCATCGGCGAGATCGCCCGCCGCGCCGGCTTTGCCGGCGAGGCGCAGTTCGCGCAGGTGCTGCGGCGGCGCTCGACGCGCAGCGCCGCACAGCTGCGCGGCGACGCGACGGCGTCGTCGACCGGCTGGCGCCCGCTCGACAGCTGAGGCGCCGGCTGCGCCGCGGCGCACGCGGGTCTGGCACCGGGAGTCGACGCACCGCACCGCGTTGTCGCACACACGCGAACCGGCCGGGCCCTGCATGCCGACACTGAAGCCCTGTCATCCGTTTGCGGGGAACTTCGATGTCCTGCCTGCTTCAAGACCCATCGTCAGCACCGGCGTGCTGGCCGTCGCGCGCCGCCACGGTGTGGGTGGCGCACTCCTGTCCGATCGTCTCTGCCGGCGTGGCCGCGGCGCTGAGCCGGCTGCCGGGCTGCAACGTGCGCGTCTGCGAAGGCCCCGGCTGGCCCGCTGCCGATGCCGCGGTGCTGGTGGGCGATGTCGATGCCCTGCGCGTGATGGTGACGCGGCAAGCCGGCGAAGGTGGCGCGGAGGCACGGCCGAAGGTGGTGGTGGTCGACATGGGTGACGACGCGAGCGAAGCATCGCCGGCGATGCAGCGCGAGGTCAGCGCATGGCTCGCGCTCGACTGCCGGGAGGAGGACCTGCTGGCGGCAGTCAGCGGGTTGATCGACACGCACCGCGCGCGGCCGCGTGCCGGCCTGGCCCCCGGCGCGCTGCGTCGCGTGCGCGAGCACATCGACGCGCACCTGGCCGAACGCGTCGAGCCGGCGGCGCTGGCGGCACTGGCCGGCTTGTCGGAATGTCACTTCTCGCGCGCCTTCAAGCAGAGCCTGGGCATGCCGCCCCATCGTTACCTGATGGCGCGCCGCGTCGAGGCCGCTGCAGGCCTGATCCGCGACAGCGACCGGCCGCTCGTCGACATCGCGCTGGCGCTGGGCTTCTCGGATCAGAGCCATTTCACGCGGCTGTTCACGCGCCTGAACGGCGAGACGCCGCGCGACTTCCGGCGCCGCCATCGCGAGCGCGCGGCCTAGGGCTTGAATCTGGCCTAGGGTTGCCGGATGAACGCGGCGATCCGGGGCACCACCTGGCCGGGCGCCTCGTCCATCAGCCAGTGGCCGGCGCCGGGCACGATCACGCCCTCGACCTGGGTGTCGACCAGGCGCCCTTGCTGGATCAGGAAGCTGCCCGACGCCTTCTCGCCGCCCAGCACCAGCATCGGCATCGTCAGCGGCGTCTTCGCGTAGTCGGCGAAGTCGGCGGCGTCCTGCTCGAAGGCGCGGAAGACCTCGAAGCCGGCGCGCATGGCATCGGGTTGTGCATACGCGCGGGTGTAGAAGCGGCGGTCGGCCTCGGACACTGAGCGCTTCGGGTCGGCGGCGAAGTCGTTCCAAAAGTGTTCGAGGTAGACGCGCTCGCGGCCCTTCACCAGCTTCACCGGCGTCTCGCCGTAGAAGTTGAAGTGCCACTTGTCGCGCAGCAGCCAGACGTCCTGCCACGCACCGACGCCGGGCAGGAAGGCGTCCATCAGCACGATGCGCTCGACCTCGTCGCGGTGCTGCGCCGCGTAGGCATACGCCACCATCAGGCCGATGTCGTGGCCGACCACGCGGACTCGGCCGTAGCCGAGCTGGCGCATCAGCCCGTGCATGTCCTGCGCCATCACGCTTTTCGTGTAGCCGCCGGCCGGTTTGGACGAACGGCCGAAGCCGCGCAGGTCGGGGGCGATCACCGTGTGGGTCTTCGCCAGCTCGGCGATCAGCGGCAGCCACATGCGGCTGTTCTGCGCGTAGCCGTGCAGCAGCAGCACCGGCTCGCCGTGGCCGGCGATCAGGTAGTGCAGGCGCACGCCGTCGACATCGGCAAAGCGGCTCTGCGCCACGTCGCCGGGGCTGGCGCTGTGCGGCGACTCCTGGGTCGCGTATTCGAGCGCCGGCGCCAGCGGCGACACCACCGCGGCAGCGACCATCAGGCTGAGTTGAAGCAGGGTTTTCATGTCGAGTCCTTCTTGGAGCGGTTGGGAACGGGTCGGGGAAACTTCGCGCGTTCAGCGCAGCGCGGCCAGGGCGCGCGCGACGCCGTCGCCGTAGGCGGGGTCGGCACGCCGGCAGTTCGCGACGTGGCGCTGCTGCACGGCCAGGTCAGCAGCGGACAGCGAACGCGCCGTGTTCGCGAACAGCCGGTTGCGCTCGTCGGCACCCATCAGCGCGAACAGCGCGCGCGGCTGGGTGACGTCGTCCTCGTCGGTGGCGGGCCAGTGGCCGGCGGCGCCGTCCAGCGGCAGCAGCGGCTCGACGGCGGCCGGCGCGTCGAGCCATTCGCCGCGGCTGTTCGGCGCGTAGCCGATCGTGGCGCCCTGGTTGGCATCGACGCGCATCGCACCGTCGCGGTGGTAGCTGTGGAACGGGCAGCGCGGCGCGTTGACCGGGATCTGGTTGAAGTTCACCCCCAGCCGGTAGCGCTGCGCGTCGCCATAACTGAACAAGCGTGCCTGCAGCATCTTGTCAGGCGAGAAGCCGATGCCCGGCACGATGTTCGCCGGCGAGAACGCGGCCTGCTCGACCGCTGCGAAGTAGTTGTCGGGGTTGCGGTTCAGCTCCAGCACACCCACCTCGACCAGCGGGTGCTCGGCATGCGGCCACACCTTCGTCAGGTCGAACGGGTTGAAGCGGCAGGCCCGCGCCTGCGCCGCCGTCATGACCTGGATCGCCAGCGTCCAGCGCGGCAAGTCGCCGGCCTCGATGGCGTCGAACAGGTCGCGCTGCGCGCTGTCGCGGTCGTGCGCGACGATCGCCGCGGCGCGCGGGTCGTCGAGCCAGCGGATGCCCTGCTGGCAGCGCAGGTGGAACTTGACCCAGTGGCGTTCGCGGTCGGCGTTGATCAGGCTGAACGTGTGGCTGCCGAAGCCGTGCATGTGGCGGTAGCCGTCGGGCAGGCCGCGGTCGCCCATCACGATCGTCACCTGGTGCAGCGCCTCCGGCAGCAGCGTCCAGAAGTCCCAGTTGTTCTGCGCGCTGCGCAGGTTGGTGCGAGGGTCACGCTTGACGGCATGGTTCAGGTCCGGGAAGCGCAGCGGGTCGCGCATGAAGAACACCGGCGTGTTGTTGCCGACGAGGTCCCAGTTGCCTTCCTCGGTGTAGAACTTCACCGCGAAGCCGCGGATGTCGCGCTCGGCGTCGGCGGCACCGCGCTCGCCGGCAACGGTGGAGAAGCGCACGAAGACCTCGGTGGGCTTGCCGACGCGGTCGAACAGCTTCGCCTTCGTGTAGCGGCGGATGTCGTTGGTGACGACGAAGCGGCCGTGCGCGCCCGAGCCCTTGGCATGCATGCGCCGTTCGGGGATCACTTCGCGGTCGAAGTGCGCGAGCTTCTCGAGCAGCCAGATGTCCTGCAGCAACGCCGGGCCGCGCGGGCCGGCGGTCTGGATGTTCAGGTTGTCGCCGACCGGTGCGCCGGTGGCGTGGGTGAGCGTGGCCATCTCAGGCGGCGCGCCAATAGCCGTTGGCGGCGGCGATGGTGGCGAACTCGGTGGCGGTGACCAGGGTCAGCTGCAACAGCATGCCGGCGTCGTTGGCGTAGACCTCGCGCAGCCGCTTGCGCACGTCGGCATCGGGCTGCGTGGCTTTCACCACCAGGCGTGCGAGCTGCATGGCGAGCTGGCGGCCGGCCTCGGGCGTGGCCGTGATCAGCGTGTTGTCGGGGATCAGCGTGGGGGCGTTCATCGGAGGCTCCTTGCAAGCAGGTGGAGGGGCTGGCAAGCAGACTAGGGTGCGGCGCCGACGCGGGCTTGCAGGAAACCGCTGCGACTGGCCGCTCGGCGCCAGCGCCGCGAAGGCGACGCCGGCCGATGGCCAACGCCGCCGGCCATGTTCAAGCGGCCGCTGGCCCAGCGGCCGACAGTGCGCCGTCACCCAATCACTGGAGCGGCCAATGAACGACGACACCGAAACAGCCACGCCACCGGCTGCCTGGCTGTGCTGGCGCTGCAGCGGCCTCGTGCCCTTCGACGAGGTGGTGGTGCCCGAAGCGACGCCCTACGTCGTGCACTTCCTTGGCCTCGACTTCTACACCGCGTGGCGACGCAGCGCGGAGCAGGTTGAAGGTTTGCAGCCGCGCTAGCCGGCGCCGTGCGCTCGGAGCGCTGACCCTATCGTCGGGGAACGACTGTTCAAGACTGAACTGAGTCATTCGCGACCGGCGGCGTGAACGGCTCCGGCGGCCGTCACCCGTCGTTCGGTACGCAGCAGCACCCTGGCCCCGCGGCGTGCGGAGCCGGCGCTTCAGTGACCCGCCCTCGTCGATCTGGGAACCAACGCACCGCCTGGCCCCTGCCGTTCGAAGGTCACGTTCAGTGTGAATATCCGGCACCGTGCGCGTCTCTCGGCGATGCCGTGATGCTTCTGCACTGGGTGGCTCCTGCAGTGCGGGCCGGACCACAGCACCGCACGGCCGGGCAGCTCAAGTTTGCGGACGCCCCTTCCTTCACGCTGCCAAGGCCCCGGTGCTCGTCGAGGCTGGCGCCGCGCGCATCCGCCGACTTACCCCCCGTCGCGCGATTCGCCTATGCGGCAGCTTTCAGTTGGCCGCGCAAAGCCGGAGGCGCAGTCAACGAGGGCGAAAGCACGAGCAGCTCATTCGCCTTGCGCTTGACCTGCGCGTAGTAGATGAGGCCCTTGCGGTACACCGGGAGCCCTCGATAGAGCTTGAGGACCTCCGGCACGTCGTCGTAGGTCAGCATCCATCGACACTTCAGTCGCCGAATGGTGGCCGCGAGTAGCGCGTGGTCTTCCGGTGCATAGAAGTTGACGTAGAGCTCCTGGCCCTGCACGTAGTACGGCGGATCGATGTTCATCAGCGAGCGCGGGGGCAGCGCCGCGGACCACTTCGGAATGCATTCGCCGGCGTCCAGGCGGCTTAGCGTCACGGCGTCGCGATAGCTCGCGATTCGTTGGATCTTCGCGATTAGCTCCTGTCGGTTGAACCGGCAGTCCAGCTTGTAGTTGCCGGTCTGCGCCTTGCCACCGATGACGCCGCCGGTCACGATCCCCGACCTGTTCGTGCGGTTCAGAAACAGTGTCGCGAATGCGAGGCTCAGCCGCTTCGGCCGGGACGACAGGAAGACGGCCCGCTGCCGGCGCCACTGGTCCATGTCGATGCTCGTCGTCTCCACGAGCTCGCACAGGTCGTCTGCGTTGTTCAGGGCTGCGTGCCAGAACGAGAAGATCGCCGGGTCGATGTCGTTGAGCCACAGTTCGGCCACGTGCCCAGCGAAGAGAAGGCGCCAGGCCAAGCCGGCGCCGCCAGCGAACGGCTCGGCGTAGATGCCTTGCGCGAGTTCGTTAACCCGCAGCAACTCGGCCACGAACGGTGCGAGCTGTGTCTTGCCGCCAGGGTATCTGAGAGGGGAATCGGTGGTCGGCATTAGCGGCGGAGGATAGCGAAAACAGGCGCTGCTGGCCAGAGGCCAAGATCACAGCCGATCGAGCATCAGCTTGACGGCCTCCTCCCAGTTGTCCCACACCGCGATCAAGCCCTTTCGCGTCGGAAGGTGGGAGGCGTGGACAGCTGCTCCGAGCGTGTCGAGGCTGGTCGCGTGGTCCTTGCTGGAGTGCGCAATGCGCATGTTCTTCAGTTGCCCCTGCGTACAGCCATCGGCCTCGAGCTTCTCCATGCACACCTTAACCAGCAGGTTATCAGCCATCTTCGGCTGATACACGCCGCGCTTCTTGGCGAACAACACCATGACGCGCTCTAGCACTGCGCGCAGCAGGTAGTTGGCCGCGTACTCGAAGTTCTCATCGGGCTTCGCCCTGCGCAACTCATCCACGAGCCGACGCAACGCCTTGTCCGAATGGGTCACGATGAAGTCGGAAGGAATGACCGTGGGGCGATCGCTCGGGTGACGCGGGCCGCGCTTCTTCTTCGCAGCCGGCGTTGGCGACGCGGGCGGCGGTGTCACCGGCGAGGGCAGGTGAGTTCGCGGCGAGACGCCGTCAGCCTGAAGCGATCCGGCATAGGCCACGCGGGCCTTCTGGTCCGACCGCGAATTGACCGGCGGCAGATCGTCTGGGTCACGACGGGGAGCCGCATCCAGCACAAAGCGCTTCAGGGCCGCGTCAACCTCGTCCGGGTCGTGCGTGAACAGCAACTCTCCCCGGTGCCCCAGTCCCAGGGCAGCGCGCACCACTGGATTGCTGAGGTACCGCGTGAGCGTGGTGACGGGGATCTTGGCGCGGATCCCCGAGTCGATCCACCCGGCCGCCTCCGCTCGATCGAGAATCGCAACCGCAAGATTGTCAGGAGACGCACCCTTGGCGAAGCGCGCTTTCTGCGTTGTGTCCCAGGGGCGCGTTCCGACGCCATCCTGTTGACCCAGGTGCCGCAGTTCAAGCCACTGCCGCGCGCTCTCTCGGTCCTTGAATACGACGATCGAGAACTTGACCGGAAGCGTCGCACTGAGCGCCTCGAGCGCGGTTCTCGCGGCCGAAGTCGGTGCCTTCTTCGGGTCTTTGAGCACCTTCAAGGCCGCGGTGCGCCGATTGCCCTCGAGCACGACGTAGTGCCCGGGGTTGTCCTCAAGTTCAATCGCGCCCATCGTTTCGAGAGGGCTGATGCCTCCCTTCTTCGCGATGTCCTTGGCCATCGACATCACACGCTCCGACTTGAAGAGCTGCGCGATGATCTTCGCCTCGTCCTCGATCGGCTTGTGCCGCGGGTTTTCCGGGTCCAGGTGCAGGCGCGACAGAGCAACTTCGACGCGCTCGCCTTGCGTCTTGTTCGTGGCCATCTTCTCCCCTTCCCTGGCGATCCGCGCGCCGGTGCGTCTTTTCGATCGGGCCGGATTGTGCGCTACAGCACGGGCGCTCGGCATGCAGGAAGGGTACGCGACCAGTCAGTCGCCCCGTACCCGCGCAACTACGGGGGTGTGAATAGTTCGCTGGGTTTGCCCGCTCCCGCTTCGGGGGTCGCATATCGACTCGTCCGAAATGCCATCGGTGCACAACGCGGGTGAGCTGCAGTCGCCGCCTCCGCGCTTGTTCAGCGCCTGCTGGACCATCCTGAGGACCACCAGTACGGCGACGCCGGTGGCCTGATGGTGAAGCCAGCTGTGATCGCGACCTTCGCAGCGGCCTGCGAAGAGCTACTGAGTGCAGTCTTCGCCAAGTGGTTGCCCCGGAAAAGAGCCGTGTGACCTGATAGCCCCGGATGTGTAGCGCCGGCGCATTCGGCAAAGGTCACCAGTGCAGTGCAGATTCCCAACGCCTGACGAGGAGCGTTGGCGCGCGTCTGCTTGCTGCCCCTGATCGGTCCCTTGGGTCGCCAGTCCCGGCGTCTGCAACAGTTAAGGCTTGTGCGACACCTGCCCTCGCGCGCAGGTGATCGCGATCCCTCGCTGCCTGCGGGCAGGTGTCGCACAAGCCTTAACTACAGGCGTAGTTCGAACGCTGTCGCCGCCGCCGTCGCTCTCCAGCGACCGGTTCCGAACAGGAAGCGTGAGTTCGCTTGCCGCTGGGGAACGACTCCTTTCGCTGCAAGTCAGTCACCCCAGCGCAGCGAACCACTGCAACGGGCATGGGACCCCAGTCATGCAACTTGCCCCTGCGTTCGTAGCTCGACAAGTACATGGCGCCGGACACTAGGCGCTTGGGTCGCGCGCCCGCCGCCGCTCGACAAGCCACGCCGCGCTCAAAGCGCTCAGCACCGCCAGCCCCGCGCACAGCACCATGACCGTGCGGAACCCCGCGACGAAGGCGGTGCCGATCGCCTGATGCAGCGCCCCGGCCGTTGCCGCCGGCATGCCCGACGGCATCTCGATGCCAGCCAGCTGCGCGCGCTGCTGCAGCACGGCCTCGGCCACGCCCGGCGGCAGCGCCGCCGCCTGCAATGATTCGACGAGCCGCGCATCGAAGACCTGGGCCATCACGATGCCGAGGGCCGCGATCGCCAGCAAACCCGCCGCGCGCGCGACCGCATTGTTGACCCCCGACGCGACGCCGGCGAGATCGGCGCCGACGGCGTTCATCACCGTCGTCGTCAGCGGCGCCGCCGTCAGCGCCATGCCCAGCCCCAGCGTCACGATGGCGGGAAAGAACGTCAGCCAGTAGCTGCCGCCGACGGCGGGCCGCATGAACAGCGCGAACCCCGCGGCGGCGATGACCGGCCCGACGACGAGCGGCAGCCGGGCGCCGAAACGGTCGACGATGCGGCCCGACCAGCGCGACAGCAGGAACATGAGGGCGATGAACGGCAGCATCGCCGCGCCGGCGGCCGCGGCGCCGTAGCCCTGCACCTGGATCAGGTTCAGCGGCAGGAAGTACAGGCCGCCGCCGAGCGCGGCGTACAGCAGCAGCGTCAGCAGGTTCGCGCCGCTGAAGTCGCGGTTGGCGAACAGGCCCAATGGCACCATCGGCGCCGCCGCATGGCGCTCGGTGGCGACGAACGCCACCAGGCCGAGCGCGCCGATCACCAGGCTCGCGGCCACGTCGGCGGCCCCCCAGCCGCGGGCTGGCGCCTGGATGAACGCGAACACGATGCCGGCCAGGCCCAGCGTCACCAGCGCAGCGCCGCGGCGATCGATCGGGCCGGCGGACTGGACGTTGCGGCTCTCCGGCACCCCCCAGGCGCACAGCAGCCACAGCGCCACGCCCAGCGGCACGTTGACCAGGAAGGCCCAGGTCCAGTGGTAGCGCTCGACGAGCCAGCCGCCCAGCACCGGCCCGGCGGCCGCGGCCACGCCACCCAGCGCCGACCAGGTGCCGATAGCGGCGCCGCGTTCGGCCTGCGGATAGGCGGCGCCGATGAGCGTCAGGCTGCCCGGCACCAGCAGCGCCGCGCCGAGGCCCTGCACCGCGCGGGCCGCGATCAGCCACGGCGCCGACGCCGCCAGTGCACAGGCGGCCGAGGCCGAGGTGAAGATCGCGACGCCGGCCATGAACACTGCCTTGCGCCCGAGCCGGTCACCCAGCGCGCCGCCCACCAGCAGCAGCGACGACAGCAGCAACGCATAGGCCTCGACGACCCATTGCATCTGCGCCGCGGTCGCCCCCAGCTCGCGCTGGATCGCCGGCAGCGCGACGTTGACGACCGAGCCGTCGATGAAGGCCATGCCCGAGCCCAGGATCGCGGCGGCCAGCGTCCAGCGCCGCGCTGCCGGTGCAAAGCCCGCGCAGGGGCCGGCGTGCAGCACGACGCCGGCGTCGCAGGGCGGGCGTGCCGTCACGCTCACGGCAACGGCCTTCGATGGGAAGGTGCGTCAGTCCGCGTGGTGTTCCCCTCGCGCCATGAGGTGCTGGAGCATCGAGTCGTCGCTCATGGGTTGCCGCCTTTTGAACCGATGGGCATTACAAGCCCTGCGCTTTGAGCCAGGCCAGTACGGCTTGTGCCACATCGGGCCAGCGGCTGTCGATGACGAGCGAATGCCCGCGTCCCTCGAATTGCTTCAGTTCGGTGACCGCGAGCGAGTGGCGGTACATGCGGAAGGCGGCGCGTGTGGTGACGTCGGGCACGGTGTGGTCGGCGGTGCCCGAGATCAGCAGCAGCGGCCCGCGGTCGTCGTTGCGCGTGTTGACCTCGGAGGTGGCATGGAAGCGGAAGTTGGCCAGCGCCACCTCGAACAACGGGCGCGCCGGCGACGGGATCGTCCAGCGCTCGAACAGCGCGTCGGACTCGGCTTCCGGGATCGCATTGCCGAAGCCGTAGCGGAACTCGGCCTTCGTCAGCGCCACCGCCCGGCCGATGTTCAGCGGGTTGCCGAGTGCCGGCAGGCCGGAGCGCAGCTGCGCCAGCGGCAGCGGCAGCACGCCCTTGATCTGCGCCGGGTCGATGGCCACCGCGGCGCGGGCGATGCCTTCGCCGATCAGCTTCTCGGCGATGAGGCCGCCGAACGAGTGGCCGACCAGGATGGGCGGCGCCGGCAGCTCGTCGATCAGCGCCGTGAAGTGCGCGACGATGCGTTCGAGCGGCTGGTCGGCCACGCGCTCGGGGAAAGCACGCGCTTCGGCGACGGTGGCGGCCTCGCCCGGCCAACCCGGTGCGACGGGTTCGTAGCCATGCTGGCGGAACAGGTCCACCCACTGCGTCCAGCTGCTGGCGTGCAGCCACAGGCCGTGAATGAAGACGACGGGCGTGCGGTTCGTGTTCATGGTGTGTCCCTGGTTCGGCGCTGCGTCACTTCGGCCACGGTTGTTTGGGCGGCGCGCCGTCGTCGACGATCAGCAGCGCCAGCAGCCGCGCCGGCGCCGTGTCGCTGGCATTGCGCGACACCAGGTGCGGCACGCGCGGCGGTTCGTACCACGCCTGCCCGGCCCGGTACGTCACCGGCGGCTGGCCTTCGAGCTGCGACGTCACCTCGCCTTCCAGCACGTAGGCGAACACCGAACCCGGATGCACGTGGGCCTTCGACGCCTGGCCCGGCGCGTAGCTCACCACGATCATCAAGCCGGTCTTGCCCGGCAGATCGGGCAGCGGCTGGCGCAGCGCCAGCGCCGTGCTCTCCTCGCCCGGCGCCTCGTGGGCCATCAGGTTCCAGGCGCTGGCGAGCGAGGCCAGCGCGATGACGGCGTAGACCAGCGGCGCGATCCATCGGCGGTTCATCACGATCCACCTCCCGCCGTCGACGGGGCCAGGCGGAAGCCGACGCCGTAGCGGTTCCAGACATTGATGGCGCCGATGACGAGCGTCAGGTCCACGCTTTCCTGTTCGCTGAACTGCGCCCGCATCTCGGCATAGACATCGTCCGGCGCATGTGTGTCGGGCAGGCGCGTCAGCGCCTCGGTCCACGCGAAGGCGGCGCGCTCGCGCGGCGTGAAGAACGGTGTTTCGCGCCAGACCGGCAGCGCGTACAGGCGGCGTTCGGTCTCGCCCTTCTTGCGTGCGTCGCGGCAGTGCAGGTCGACGCAGTAGGCGCAGCCGTTGATCTGCGAAGCGCGCAGCTTCACCAGGTCGATCAGCAAGGGCTCGATCGTCAGCTTGCCCAGCACACCTTCCAGCGCCATCAGCGCCTTCATCGCCTCGGGCGAGGCCTTGTAGAAGTTCAGTCGTTGTTCCATCGTGGGCTCCTCAATCGCCGCGGGCGACGAAGCGGTCGGCGCGCGCCGCTTCGGCCACCGCGGCCGGGTCGCTGGCGATCGCCTGCGCGGGAAGCGCGCCGTGCAGCCAGCCGTTGGGTTGGGTGAACCATTCGAGCAGTTCCCAACTGTCGAACACGTCACCGAGGTCGGCCAGTACCGGCCGCAGCGCCGGGCGCAGCACGAGCGATGGCCCCTGGAACTGGAACATCGGCAGCCAGGTCTGCCCCTGCCAGTCCAGGCTCAGCACCTCGCGGCCGACGATCCAGCGGGCGAGCAGCGAGATCGGCTGGTCGCAGCGCCGACGCAGCACGGCGCAGACGAGTTCGGCGCTCAGCAGGCCGCCGGTGCCGCGCAGCGCGTCGACGACCAGGCGCTGGTGCCGCTGCGCTGCCGTCAGCGCTGGCCGAAGAGCCAGAGCAGGCGCTGCAGGTAGCGGCCACCGGCGCTGGTCGGCAGCACGTTCGGCAGTCGCGAAGGACGGCGCCGCCGCAAGCGCGGCGGCGGGGAAATCGGTATCGCGCCACGGTGCTCGGTCGACCACATCGTGTTCTCCTCTCGTCGGGTTCCAGTGGGCGGGAAGGGACATCGGGTTCATGGGGTCCAGCGTAGGCGGCCGGCGCCGCGCGGGCTTGCAAGGCCTTGCGCCGGCTGGCCGCTTCTTGGCTTTGTTCGCCGCGGCGCACGGCAGATGCCAAACGCGCGCTGCGCGTGACAGACCGGGCGACCGCGCCACGCCACGATCGACGCGCATTTCGCCACCGCTGCAAGGAGATCCCCGATGACACGACACCTCGTTTCCGCACTCGCCTTCGCCGCAGCCTTTGCGCTCGGCACGGCCCACGCGCGCGAGCCGATCCGCTCGGTCGGCAAGCTGGCCTTCGCCGACGCCGGCACCCTGCTGGTCGCCGATTGGCAGGGCGCCCGCATCCATGCGCTGCAGCTGCCGCCACCCGCCACAGCGCTGAGCAAGCCCTTCAACCTGAAAGATGTGCAAGGCCCGATCGCGAAGGCGCTGCATGTCGATGCGCGGTCGCTGCGCTTCGAGGACATGGCAGCGCAGCCGCGGTCCGAACGCGTCTACGTCTCGCTGTCCATCGTCGACGGCCAGCATGCAGCGCGGCCGGCGCTGGTGGCCCTCGACGCCGATGGCCGGGTCGGCGTCGTCGACCTGAAGAAGGTCGATGCCAGTTCCGTCGCCATCGAGGACGAGCCGTCGCCCGACCTCGTGTTCTGGCGCGACGTGCCCGCGCAAAGCCTCACCGTCACCGACATGACGGTGCACGAGCACAAGCTGTATGTCGCCGGCTTGTCCAACCGCAGTTTCGCCTCGACGCTGCGCGTCTACGACCTCCCGTTCGGCGGCCGGCCCAAGGTGACGACGGTGGAGATGTACCACCCGGTGCACAACCAGATCGAGACCCGTGCACCGATCCGCACGATGCGCGTGGTGCAGATCGATGGTGTGCCCAGCCTCGTGGCCGCCTTCACCTGCACGCCGCTGGTGGCGATCCCGTTGGCCGAGCTGAAGGATGGCGCGCATGTCGCGGCCAAGACCATCGCCGAGCTCGGTTGGGGCAACGAGCCGATCGACCTGGTGCCGTTCAGCAGCGGCGGCAGCGACTACCTGCTGCTCGTCAACAGCAGCCGCTCGGGCGACCTGCTGCCGCTGGCCGCCATCGCCGAGGGCCTGCGCCAACCCGGCGTGACGACACCGATCGAGTGGCCGACCGCGCCGCTGGCCGGCGTGAAGGCGATCATGGCCCCGCTGGCCGCCGTGGCGCAGATGGACAACCTGAACGCCGACCTGCTGGTGGCGCTGCGGCGCAGCGACAGCACGGGTGCGATGCAGCTCGTCACCATCCCCAAGGGCGCCTACCTGCGTGTCAGCGACTTCGTCAACGAGTACGACTTCCCGGGCTTCGTCTACCAGCCGGGCGATGCCTTCCGGCAAGTCCACCCGATGTTCTACCGGCTCGAAGGGCATCCCGAACGGCTGCGGGAGCCGCAGTGATGAAGCGCAGCGCCACGGTGCTCGGCACCGTGCTGCTGGCGGCCGCCGCCGCGCAGGCGGCCGGCGTGTCGCCCGCCGGCGCCACCGTGCCTGCGAACCTGTTGCGCCTGCAGATCCACCTCGACGCCGCACTGCCGGCAACGCTGGACCTGCGGCGTGTGCACCTGTTCGACGCGCGCGGCGTCGAGATCGAGCGCACCTTTCTCGACCTGCCGCTGCCCGGCCGCGACGGCCGCACGGTGACCGTGCTGCTGCACCCCGGGCGGATCAAGACCGGCGTCGGGCCGAACCAGCAGCTGGGCCCGGCCCTGCGCGCGGGCCAGACCGTGACGCTGGTGGTCGACGGCTTGGTGCGCAAGACTTGGATGGTCGCGCCGGCCGCGCTGCAGCGGCTGGACCTGGCGGCCTGGCGCGTCGACCTGCCACGGCCGGGCTCGACCGCCGCCCTCGTGCTGCAACCGAACGTGGCGCTCGGCGACGACGCGCGCACGCTGATTGCGGTCGCCGATGGCAGCGGCCGCCGTGTCGCCGGCCGCGCCGAGTGGGGCGGTGGCGAATCGCAATGGCGCTTCGTCCCGGCGCAGCCCTGGCGTGCCGGCGGCTACACGCTGCGGGTGCACCCGGCGCTCGAAGACGTGGCCGGCAACCGCCTCTGCGCCGCCTTCGAGCAGCGCGACCTCAGCCGCGTCGACTGCCGCGCCGAAGGCCGGCGCGACTTCATCGTCGGCACCGACTGAGGCGTCAGCGGCGGCGTGGTGGGTCCACCGCCAGTGGGTCGCTGGCGGGGAACGTCATCGCCAGCGCATCGTCGAGTTCTTGCTCGATGTCGTCCCGGCCGGCAGCCGATTGTTCGAGCGCCAGTTCGCCGCACAGGTTCTCCACGTCGCGCCCGATCGTCACCAGCGCGAGCACACGGCCGTCGGCCATGTAACGCAGCGCACAGTCGCGCTCATCGAGCGAACCGTCGATCTGCACCGTGTCCCAGCGCTCGGCATGGCCGGTGTACTGGATGGCCACGTCGTAGTGCTGGCTCCAGAAGAACGGCACGTCGTCGAAACGCTGACGCTGCCCCAGCATGTTGAGGGCGGCCACCTGGCCCTGGCGCTGCGCGACGACCCAGTGTTCGACGCGGATCGCCTGGCCCGTGTGCGGATCGGGCCAGCGGGCGATGTCGCCGGCCGCATAGATGCCGGGCACGCTGGTCTGCAGCGTCTCGTCGACGAGCACGCCGCGGTCGACCGCCAGGCCCGCCTGTTCGGCCAGCGCCAGGCTCGGCCGCACGCCGACGCCGGCGACCACGACATCGGCGTCGAAGGCCGTGCCGTCGGCCAGCGTGACACGCGGCCCGTCGAGCCGCTGCACCGTGGTGCCCAGGTGGAACACCACGCCGTGCGAGGCATGCAGCGCCTGCACGAAGCGGCCGAGCTCGGGCCCCAGCACACGCTGCATCGGCACCGCGTCGGGCGCGACCACGTGCACCGCGATGCCGCGCGCACGCAGCGACGCCGCGACCTCGAGGCCGATGAAGCTGGCGCCGATGACGAGTGCCGACTTCGCAGCGGCCAGCCGGCCGACGATGGCGCGGCTGTCGTCGAAGCTGCGCAGGCTCAGCACCTGGCCGGGCGCGGCACCCGGCACCGCGAGCTGCACCGCGTCGGCCCCGGTCGCCAGCAGCAGCGCGCCGTACGGCAGCGTTGTGCCGCCGTCGAGTTGCAGCCGCCGCTGCGCCACGTCGATGGTCGTGACCCGCGTCTTCAAGCGCAGGTCGATGCGCCGCTCGGCATACCACTCGGCCGGCCGCAACGGCATCCAGTCGTCGGGCGCGTTGCCGGCCAGGAAATCCTTCGACAGGTTCGGGCGGTCCACCGGCGCATCGGCATCGGCGCTCAGCATCGTCAGCGTGCCGTCGTAGCCCTGGCGGCGCAACATCTCGGCTGCCGCGATGCCCGCAGCGCCACCGCCGACGATGACGATGTCGCGCAGCCCCGCTGCGGCACGCCGGGGCGCCGGCGAGGCCACGATGCGTTCGCGCACGAAGGCCTGGCCGCCAACCTGTTCGACGCGCCAGCACGGCAGCGCGTCGAGCGCCGGCGCGCAGGTGGCCTCGCCGGTGGTGATGTCGAAGCGGGCATGGTGCATCGGGCAGCGCAACGACGTACCGCTGAGCAGGCCGTCGGCGAGCAGCGCGTGGTAGTGCGTGCACAGCGCACCGACGGCGTACAGCCGTCCACCCTGGCGCAGCAGCAGCGCGGCCTCGCCGTCGACCTGGCCGCTGATCATCGCGCCGTCGATCAGGTCGCCGGTCGGCACGCCGGCTTTCAAGTCGCGCTGGACGGGTTCGGTCATGGTCGGTGGGAAGGGTTGCGGTGGATCCATTCCGCAAACGCGCGGACGAAGCCGGCACAGTACTCGCGCTGGCCGCCGTCGGCAAACTCGCCGCTGGCCGCCACCATGCGGTCCACATGGCCGAAGCAGGCCTCGGGTTGCGCCATCGTCGCCATGCCCACGGCCACCAGGCACTGGCGCAGGTGGTGGTGGGCGCCGAGGCCGGCGAGTGCACCGGGCGACATGCTCGCCACCGCGGCCGGCTTGCCGGCCCAGACATTGGCGGCATACGGGCGCGAACCGACATCGACCGCGTTCTTGAGGCAGGCCGGGATCGAGCGGTTGTACTCGGCGGTGGCGAACAGCACCGCATCGCAGCGCCGGATGCGCTGCCGGAACCGCTGCCAGGGTTCCGGCGGCGCTGCCTCGTCGTCCTGGTTGTACAGCGACAGCTCGCCGATGGGCACGATCTCGAAACGCAGCGACGGCGGCGCGAGCGGGATCAGCGCCTCGGCAAGGTGGCGCGTGAACGACTCGCGCCGCAGGCTGCCGACCAGGGCAACGACGTCGAACGGCGTGTCCATCGTCAGGCACCCTGCACCGCGAGGTGCTCGCCGACGAACCAGCTCTGCAGTTCGTTCGTGCGCACGATGTCGCCGACGATGAGGTCGTTGCTGCCGTCGTCGCCGTCGTTCGCGGCCTGGCGCGCGAGCGGGCGTGCTTCGCCGAGCACGAACTCGTGCGCGTCGACCAGCCGCTGCAGCTGCTGCCGTGGCGCTTCGCGGCCGCGCGGCGCGCGTGCGATGTGCGACGTCTCGACGACGTCCTGCGCCAGCGCCAGCGCGACGCCGCCCAGCGTCTGCACCCGCTCGGCCAGCAGGTCGATCAGCGCGAGCTGCTCCTGGTAGTGCTTGTCGAACAGCAGGTGCAGCTCGTAGAACGTGGCGCCTGAGGTCTGCCAGTGCGCCTTCTTGTACAGATCGCGCAATGCCATCGAATGGGCGAGCAGGCGGTTCAGGGCGGCCACGCTGCGGTGCCGCACTTCGGCGGGCAAGCCGAGGCGGACGTCGGCCAGCGTGCCGTAAGCCTGCAATATGCTGGAGGTCATTGCGTGCTCCTTGTGCGATTCAGAAAGCGAACGGCGGCGTGCCGTGCTGGACCGAGATCCAGTGCTCGGTGGTGAAGGCCTCGATCACGCCTTCGGCGCCGAAACGGCCGAGACCCGAGTTCTTCTCGCCGCCGAAGGGCAAACCGGGCATGTCGATCACCGAGACGTCGTTGATGTGCGTCATGCCGGCTTGCACGCGATGGGCGAAGCGCATGCCGCGTTCCACGTCGCGCGTGACGACCGCGCTCGCCAAGCCGGCGTCGGTGTCGTTGGCCATCTGCAGGGCCTGCGCTTCGTCGGCCGCGCGCAGGATGGGCGCGATGGGCCCGAAGATCTCGTTGCGCACCAGCGGCATCGCGGGGTCGACGCGGTCGAAGACCTGCGGTGGCAACAGCTGGCCGCTGGCCGGCCCGCCAAGCAGAAGGCGGGCGCCGTCCCTCTGTGCCTGTGCCCCCATCGCCTGCAACTTGTCGAGCTGGCGGCGGTTGATGACCGGTCCGATCACCGTGTCGGCAGCGTCGGGGTCGCCGACCTTGAGGGCGCGCACGCGTTCGACGAAACACTCGACGAAGGCGTCGTGCACGGCGTCGCAGACGATGATGCGGTTGGCGATCATGCAGATCTGGCCCTGGTGCAGGAACTTGCTGACCGCGGCCAGGTGCGCGGCCAGTTCGACGTCGGCATCGTCGAGCACGACGAAGGGCCCGTTGCCGCCGAGCTCAAGCAGCGTCTTCTTCAACGTCGGGCCGCTGATCGCCTGCTGCGCGATGTGGCGGCCGACCGCCGTGGAGCCGGTGAACGAGACCACGCGCGACGCCGGGTGCTGCACGAAGGCATCGCCGATATCGCCGGAATCGCCGACGACGACGTTGAGCACGCCCGGCGGCAGGCCGGCTTCGTCGAACAGCTTCGCCAGCAGCAGGCCGCCCGTCACCGGCGTCTCGTTCGCCGGCTTGGCGACGACGGCGTTGCCGAGCGCCAGTGCCGGCATCACGGAGCGCATCGACAGGTGCATCGGCCAGTTCCACGGGCTGATCACCGCCACCACGCCGACCGGCTCGCGGTAGATGCGGTTCTCCTTCTGCGGGAAGTCGCCGTAGAGGATGCGGCCCTCCAGCCGCGACGGCAGCGTCGCGGCTTCGAGCGCGATGGCGCGCACGCTGGTCCATTCCATCTCGGCCTTCAGCCGCGTGCTGCCGGATTCGCGGATCAGCCAGTCGACGATCTCGGCGTGGCGCGCCTCCATGCGCTGCGCGACCCGGCGCAGCACCGCGGCGCGCTCGCCCGGCAGCGCCGCGGCCCAGCCCGGCTGCGCGGCCCGGGCGACCTGGAAGGCGTCGTCGACATCACCGACGCAGGCCTGGGCGATCTCGACCAGCGGCTCGCCGTCGTAGGGGTTGTTCACCGCCAGCACGCGCCTGGCGCGGCCGCGGCGCCAGCGGCCACCGATGGCCTGGTCGCCGAAGCGCAAGGCTGCCGGCGCCAGGTTCGCGGGCAGCAGGGGTGCGTTCATCGTGTCCACCCCGGTCTCAGAGCTGGCTCATGCCGCCGTCGACGACGAGTTCGGTGCCGACGATGAAAGCGGCGTCGTCGGAAGCCAGGTACAGCGCGGCACTGGCGGCCTCGTGCGCGGTGCCGAAACGCTTGAGAGGGATCAGCGCACGTGTCGCTGCGGCGCCTGGCGGTTCCTTGTCGGGGCTGCTCGCGTCCCAGCCGTGCAGCGGGGTCGCGATCGGCCCCGGGCTGATGACGTTGACGCGGATGCCGCGGCCGAGCAGCTCACCCGACAGCGTCTTCGCCAGCGAGATCAGCGCTGCCTTGCTGGCGGCGTAGACGCTGGAGCCCGGCATGCCGATGTGGGCGTTGATCGAGCCGGTGAGCACGATCGCCGCGCCGGTGTTGAAGAGCGGTAGCAGCGCCTGGATCGCAAAGTACGGCGCCTGCACATTGATGCGCATGCTGCGCTCCCAGAACGCCGCATCGACCGATTCGAACGGCGAGAACAGCGCGACGCCGGCGTTCATAAACGCGGCATCCAGCGTCAGCCCCTGCGCCTGCACGGCGTCGGCGAGCCCGGCCGCGGCGGCGGGCTCGCTGGCTTCGTAGCGCAAGGTCAGCGTGCCGGGGCCGATCAGCGTCGCCGCGCGGTCCAGCGACAGGTCGTCGCGGCCGGTGATCACCACGCGCGCACCTTCGGCGGCGAAGGCGCGTGCCGCCGCAAGGCCGATGCCGCTGTTGCCACCGGTGACGAGCACGGTCTTGTCCTGAAAACGTTTCATCCGCGGTCTCCTTTGCGATGGTCGCCAGCGTAGGCACGGCAGCGAACGGTGGCTTGCACGGGCGGGCGGCGATTGGCCGCTCCTTGCGCGGCGTTGCGGGCTGCGCACGGCGGCGCGCACACGCACAAGAAGCAGCCAATCACCACCGGGTACTGCAATCGCATCGGCAGCGCCGTTCCTATCGTGGCGGCGTGGATCGCTATTGCTCCACGTTGACCAGGAGACCTTCATGCATTGGACTTTCGGACCCGCGCGCCCTTCGCGACGGTCGCGCCTCTGGGCCGCGCTCTTCACGCCTTCGCTGTTGTTCTTTTCGGCCCCCGTGGCACAAGCCGCGCCGCCGGCGCCGACCGTCGTGCTGGTGCACGGTGCGTGGGCCGACGGGTCGACGTGGCGCGAGGTCATCGTGCGGCTGCAGGCCCGTGGGCTGCACGTCGTGGCGGTGCAGAACCAGCTCAATTCGCTCGCCGACGACGCGGCCGCGGTGGCGCGTGCGCTCGAGCCGATCACGGCACCGGTCGTGCTGGTCGGCCACTCGTGGGGCGGCACGGTCATCACGCAGGCGGGCGTCTCGAACAAGGTCGTGGCGCTGGTCTACGTGGCCGCGTTCGCGCCCGACGTCGGCGAGTCGACCAACGACCTGCAGGCCAACGCACCGCCGCCCGGCTATGTGCCGCTGCTGCAGCTGGACTCGGCCGGCTACCTGTGGTTTCCGCAAGCGCAGATGCCGCAGTGGTTCGCGCAGGACCTGCCGGCGCCCGGCGCCGCGCTCATCGCCGCCGCCCAGAATCCGATCCGCGCCACGGCCTTCGGCGACAAGGTCGACGAGGCCGCGTGGCGCAGCAAGCCGAGCTGGTATCTGCTGACCACGCGGGACCGCATGATCGCGCCCGAGTTGCAGCGCCAGATGAGCGCGCGCATGCAGGCCGCGGTGCGCACGGTGGACTCGAGCCATGTGCCCTTCGCATCGCAGCCGCGCGAGACGACGGCGGTGATCCTCGAGGCCGTGGAACACGTGCTGCACCAGCCGACTGCGGCGCCGCGCTGAGCGACGCGCCGGCCCGCCGGGCCGCTCCGACCCGGCGTGTGAACCGGCTCACTGCGGAAGATGTCGGCGTCCGTAGGACACACCGTAGGACGCGCCGCGCATCGTGACCATCGGGTCGGCCGGCGTGATGCCGTCGGGCACCGCTGTTGGCGTGAACATCAGCGCACGCTGCGTGCTGTCGCTGTCGGCGAGCGCCCGCGTGACGGTGATCTCGCCGAGCACGACGACCGGCCGCGTGTCGGGCCAGGCCACCGAAGGGTCCTCGATGCGGTCGCCGGCTTCGGCCAATTGCACCTGCAGCGTGTAGCGCACGGGCGTGCTGCCGACGCGGCGCACGATCTCCTGCTCGAGGTAGTCCTTCGCCGCCGCGGCCGCCTGGTCCTTCGTCAGCAGCTGCGTGCCGGCGGCCGGCACGATCTGGTAGCGGCCGTAGCGCTGCACGCCCTGTGCATTCGTGAACTGGAAGCTGTTGACGCCGTAGTAGGCCAGCGTCGCGAAGCTCACCGGCGGGCCCGCCTGCGTGGTGAGGAAGGTCTTGGCGATCGGGTGCGTACCGAGGAAGCGGTCGACCGGCGTCGGCGCCGGTGTGCCGGGGCCGCTGGTGCCCAGCGCCACCAGCAGTTGGGTGAACTCGGCCGCCGTGGCCGTGGGAAAGCCGTTGAACGAGTGGCTCACGATGTCGCTCTCCGGCCCACCGGCGGGCCGGAACTTGATCGCCATGCCGCGCGGCGCGGCCAGCGGGTCGTTGTCGGCGATGGCCGGGATGCCGGCGAAGCTGGAAAAGCGCACCAGCACCGGCACCGTCGCGCCGGCCAGATGGGGCGCCTTGCTGAGTGCCGCGGCACCGCGCGCGGGCTTGAACGTGCCTTCGAGCACGATGCCCTTGGCGTGGATCGCGCGGTGGTCGGTCTGCTTGCCGAAGAGGCCGTTCATGGCGTCGACGAGTTCGGTCGGCGTGGTCGGCGGTGCCGCGTCGGCCGCTGCCGGGCGTGACGACAGCAGCGCCGCGCCGAAGAGCGAAGCGGACAGGGCCAGGGTGGCCAGGCGCGGGCGCAGCGCTCGCGGCCGTGCCGCCGGCTGGCAGGTGGTGGGGATCAGAGCATTCATGGTGTCCTCGCGGATCGGGAGTGGATGGCGCCCGCAGCGTCGGCTCGCGCCGCGAGCGGGTCTTGCATCGCACTGCGTCTTTTGGAACCGCCTTGGCAACCCCGATCCCGTGCTGGCGCGCAGCGGCGAGTGCACGCCGGCGGCTGGCCCGTGTGAGCGATCCCACGTGCACCGGGCGAACCACACTGCGTGCCATGCGAGCCGCCTTGCCCGCTCGATCCTGGAGATCCCCATGCATGCCGTCGCCGCCATCGCGCCCGGAGCGCAACCGTCTCGCGCCGCCAGCGTGCGGGTGGCCCACAGCATGCCGCTGGTCGCGCTGGGCCTGGTGTCCACACTTCGCCGCCTTCCCGGCTGGGATGTGGTCGACGACGACGAGGCCGACGTGGTGGTCGGCGATCTGCCGCACTTGCAGCGCTGGTGCGGCAGCGCCGCGCATGCGCGCAAGCTCGTGCTCGTGTCGAACCCGCAGCAGGCGCCGTTGACCGTCGCGCCGCCCGGCATCGCCGGGCGCGTGACCGTGCAGTGCGCCGAAACCGAGCTCTTCGAAACGATCCGCCGTCTGTGTGGCGACGGGCCGAACGCGGCGCAGCGCGGCACCGCGGTCGTGCGCGGCGGCATGGCTCCGGGCGCGCTGCGCCGCGTGCGCGAGCATGTGCTGTCGCAGCTGTCGGAGCCGATCGAGATGCAGGCATTGGCGGCGATCGCCGGCCTGTCGGTGTGCCACTTCTCGCGCGCTTTCCGCCAGAGCATGGGCCTGCCACCGCACCGCTGGGTGATGCAGCAGCGCATGGCGCAGGCCTGTGCGCTGATCCGGGACGGCAACCAGCCGCTGTCGGACATCGGGCTCGCGGTCGGGTTCTCGGACCAGAGCCACTTCACGCGCACCTTCGTCCGCTTCGTCGGCGAGACGCCGCGTGACTATCGGCATCGCCATCGTTGAGCCCGGCCGGCGCGGCAACGTCTGCCCCCGCCGCCGGGACCTTGGCTGGCGCTCAGGGGCCAGAATCGGCCGCTGCATGGCGCACAGAGACCAGTCGAGCCGGTCGGCAACTGACTAGACTGGCGTCGGCCCACGCGTGGCGTCCCCCTCGCACGCAGTGGTTCGACTGCCTGCCGCACGCGCCGAGGAACTGCAGATGGCCACTGAAGCCGCCCGTCAGCCTTTGCTGCGCTGGTCCACCGACTCGGTACCGCCAGCCCAGCGCTTCGACTACTACGCCGATGCCCTGTCGTCGGCGCTGACGCCGATGCATCTCGTGGCGCCGGTGACTGACGCCTTCGATGCCCGCATGAGCGTCATCGCCATGGGGGGTGTCGCTCTCGTGCGCCAGCAAGGCAGTGCGCACCGCTGCTACCGCGAACAGCGGGACGTGGCGCGCAGTGGTGAACGCTCCTTCCACCTGATGGTCAATCTGACATCACCCTGGCTGATCGAGCACCGCGGCCGGACCCGGCTCGGTCGTGGTGACGTGATGCTGGCTGATTCCGCCCTCGGCCACGACATCACGATGGAAGACCAATACGACATCGTTCACCTCCGCCTCACCGACAGTTGGCTGCGCCAGTGGCTGCCGATGCCGGGCAAGCTTGTCGGACACCGAATTCCGGGCGCATCGGGCTGGGGCCGTGCGCTTACGACCTACATGGCGCAACTGTCGCCGCAGTTGATCCTGGACGGTCCGCTGCCGGCGTCGGTCCTGACCGACCACGTCGGCGGCCTGCTTGCGATCATCGCGCAAGGCCTCGAGGCCGAAACGCGACCGCCCGCTCGTGCCGACAGGGCGGTCCACCAGCGTGTCCGCGACGGCATCGTGCAGCGCTGTGTCGAGCCGCAGTTGACGGCCGATGCGCTCGCTGCCGGGCTGAATATGTCCACGCGCACGCTGCACCGCAGTCTCGCGAGATCCGGCGAAACCTTTGGTGCGCTCCTGCAGGCCGCGCGCGTCGAGGTGGCCTGCCGCATGCTGGAGTCGCCTCTGATGCGGCGGCTGACGGTCGCCGAGATCGGGCGACGCGCCGGCTTTGTCGACCCTTCACACTTCTCGCGCGTCTTCAGGCTCCGCTTCGGGCAGACACCTTCTCAGGCGCGGCGCACTGGTGGTATGAAGCCGCTGAACCGCGGCGAGGAATACGAGCCAACCTGAGAAGACCGAGCAACGCTTGCTCGCGGAGTGATCTCACTACCAGAAGGAGAGCGCCGCTCCGCTCGGCCGTCACGTTCCGTCCGTTGCCTCGGCCCGTCCGGTTCGAGCACTCGAGATCCGTATGTACGGCTCGCATCCGATGCCGACCTGCGCTGCTACAGCTGCTGTACCGGGTTCAGCGGTCACTCGCGGCGAGCGCTGTCGAACGACTGGTCTTGGAAGCCACCGACATCAAGTCCGCGCATGCCAATGTCTCAGTCCTCGTCCAACAAGAAACTCCGTTGCCCGCGTCACTTCACCTGCGACGGTGAAGAGCAACCGATCCCACGCGGTCTTCCAGGCGCACACCGCTCTTCTCCTCGATCCAGCCGCGAACATCGTCGACTCGCCAAGCGGTCACGCCGATGAACAGCTTGACTGGGGCTGGGAAACTGCCTGCCGAGACATGGCGCCACAACGTCGACTTCGAGACAGGCACAAGAGCCAGGACCTGGGCCAATCGCATGAATCCGGTCAACGGGACCACTGGCGCGGCGAACTCGGGGACCTTGGCGGAGGTGAGAGAGGAGGATTGAGACATCCATCGATTCTTGCAGCGCCCTAGCTGCGACCAGCATGGATGTCGGACGTCTCCCCCGATCCCACTTACGCGAGCAGCGTGACCTCCTCGGCTTGTGCGGACTTCTCGCCGGCCTCACATGCCGTCAAAAACTGCGCCCACGTCAACAAAGCCTGCCGCCGCTCCGGGTAGTAGGTGTGCTGATCGTAGATTCCCTCCACACCCGTGAGCTTGTGGTTCAGGCACATCTCCGAGATGTCCCTCGGTACCCCCAGCGCGCGCATGTGCGACTTCATGGTGCTGCGCAGGTCATGAGGTGTGAACCGGCGTACCGTCGGCTTGAATTGCTCGATCCAAAAGTCGATCGCTTCGCGAACGGTGTCCTTGCTAACGTGGGTGTCGCCACCGTTGCGCTGCGCCCGACTCCGTGCCCTTGCCGGCAGGACGTACACCGACCGCGTGACGTAGGTGCGAAGCTCGCTGAACCAGTCGATCAAGACAGGTGCCAGTGGTACGTCCATCGCCGGCCCTGTCTTGCTCGCCGGGATGTGCCAGCGCGCCTCGTCGAGATGCACATCCTTCCACTTCGCCTCGAAGAGTTCGGAGCCACGAACGCCGGTCGCCAGCAGGATCCGGATCGCCAGCTTGTTGGGCCGGCGCATCTGCGCGTTGAGCAGCTGGCAAAGCTCTGCGCTGGTCAGCATCAGGCGCTTGCGAACTGGCGGACGTGGTCCCAGCAGGGCTGTGACCATGATCCCGACGCAGGGGTTCGCGTTGATGAGCCGCTTGCCGCAGGCGTGCGTGAACAGGCACTTGGCCGTGACGTGCAGCAGACTGGATTCGCCCCACGTCAGCTTAGATTCCTCGATCACGGCGACGATGTCGCTCGACTCGACTTCGCGCACGCCGAGCGAACCCAGCTTGTTTTCGATCCGTTTGAGGTGTCGCGTGTAGCAGACCCTGGTGCTCTTCGCGAGTGTGACCAGCACCTTCGTCTTGTAGTCCTTGATCAGCTCACGCACGGTCCAGTCCTTGGCCGCCGCGGCCTTGGCCTTGCGCTTCTCGGCGACCGGGTTGCCGCCCTTCAGGATGTCGACCCGCTTGATCGCCGCCATCGTGCGCGCCTGTGCGAGCGTGATGTCGGGGTAGCGCCCCAGTGTCAACTCATGTCGGCGGTTCCCATGGCGGTACCGAAGCACCCACGCCGCACAACCAGCGGATGAGACCGTGAAGGTCAATCCGTCCCCATCGCTTCTTGCAAGCGGCTCGCCGGCATTGAGCCAACGCCGCAACTGCAGGTCCGCGAGCAAACCGTTTCTGTTTCCCATCGTTCTGATCCATCAAGCGGCTAGCTACCCACGTAGCTACCCAATCCTGTTGCAATCAGCTGGGACTTCTTGACACGCAAAGACACTCGCCACGGGCAAAATCCCTTGCGCGACAGTCGTTTACGTGTGGCGATTGGCACGGGGTGAGACCCCGTGAAATATCACAGCAAGACGATGTCGTACTGCTCCGGATTCATCGTCGGCTCCGCGCTCAGCGAGATCGGCTTGCCGATGAAGTCGCTCAGGCCGGCCAGGTGCTGGCTCTCTTCGTCGAGCAACATCTCGACCACCGTCGCGCTGGCGATGACGCGGAATTCCTTGGGGTCGAACTGGCGCGCTTCGCGCAGGATCTCGCGCAGGATGTCGTAGCAGACGCTGCGTGCCGTCTTCACCTGGCCGCGGCCCTGGCAGGTGGGGCAGGGTTCGCACAACATGTGGGCCAGGCTTTCGCGCGTGCGCTTGCGCGTCATCTCGACCAGGCCGAGCTGCGTGAAGCCGCTGACCGTCGTGCGCGTGCGGTCGCGCGCGAGCTGCTTGCGCAGTTCGGCCAGCACCGCCTGCTGGTGGTCTTCGCGCGCCATGTCGATGAAGTCGGCGATGATGATGCCGCCCAGGTTGCGCAGGCGCAGCTGGCGCGCCATGGCGCCGGCGGCTTCGAGATTGGTCTTGAAGATCGTGTCTTCGAAGTTGCGCGCCCCGACGAAGCCGCCGGTGTTGACGTCGATCGTCGTCAGCGCTTCGGTCTGGTCGATGATCAGGTAGCCGCCGCTCTTCAGGTCGACGCGCCGCGCCAGCGCGCGGGCGATCTCTTCTTCGATGCCGAACAGGTCGAAGATCGGCCGCTCGCCACGGTACAGGTCGAGCTTGGCCACCGCGCCCGGCATGAAGCTGTCGCCGAAAGCGGTGAGCGCGTCGAACTGCATGCGCGAGTCGATGCGTATGGTCTGCGTGGCCTCGGTCGTCAGGTCGCGCAGCACGCGTTCGGCCAGGCTCAGGTCCTGGTGCAGCAGCGTGCCCGGGCGCTGGCTGTGGCTGCGCTCGCGGATGTTGGTCCAGGTCTTGCGCAGGTAGGCGATGTCGTCGGCCAGCTCGGTGTCGGTGGCTTCTTCGGCATTCGTGCGCAGGATGAAGCCGCCGCCGTCGCTGCCGGCCAGCACGTGCATGCGCGCGCGCAGCGCCTCGCGCAGCTCGGGGCTGCCGATCTTCTGCGAGATGCCGATGTGGTTGTCGTGCGGCAGGAAGACCAGCATGCGGCCGGCGATGCTGACCTGCGTCGACAGCCGCGCGCCCTTGGTACCGATGGCGTCCTTGATGACCTGCACGGTCAGCGTCTGGCCTTCGAAAACCTGGCGTTCGATCGGCGGCAGCGGCGCGTCGTTGCGCGTGCTCGGGTGGCCGTGCAGGTCGGCTACGTGCAGGAAGGCGGCGCGCTCCAGACCGATGTCGACGAAGGCGCTCTGCATGCCCGGCAGCACGCGCGCCACTTTGCCGAGGTAGACGTTGCCGACCAGGCCGCGTTCGAGCGAGCGTTCGACGTGCAGCTCCTGCACCGCGCCGTTCTCGACGATGGCCACCCGCGTTTCCTGCGGGGCCCAGTTGATGAGGATGTCCTGGTTGGCCACAGTTGCTCAATACCCAAAGCGAACACGGGCGCGGGCCAGCAGCTCGCGCGTCTCGAACAAAGGCAAACCCATGATACCGGTGTAGCTGCCTTCGACACGTTCGATCCAGGCCGAGATCGGCCCCTGGATGGCGTAGGCACCGGCCTTGCCGAAAGGTTCGCCGCTGGCGATGTACTTGTCGATGGTGCCCGCCGACAGTGTCGCGAAGCGCACGCGCGACGTGCTCAGGGCCAGCAGCGACTGCGCGCCGTGGCTCACCGCCACCGCCGTCAGCACCTGGTGCACGCGGCCCGACAGCGCCTGCAGCGTGGCCGCGGCATCGGCGGCGTCGAGCGGCTTGCCGAGCACGCGCCGGCCCAGCGCCACCGTGGTGTCTGCGGTCAGGATCGGCGCCTCGGGCAGGCCGCGGTTCTGCCGGCGCGTGCGCGCCGCCAGCAGCTTGGCCAGCGCGACGCGGCGCACGTAGTCCACCGGCGGCTCGCCGGGGCGCAGCTCTTCCAGCCGTTCGGCGTTTTCTCGCTGCGCCGGCAGCAGCGGCTGGTGTTCGACGCCCAGCTGGGCCAGCAGCTGCACGCGGCGCGGGCTTTGCGACGCCAGGTAGATGAAGCGGTATGCGGGGCTGGTCATCACTCTCGATGGTAGGGGTGGCCGCTGGCCAGCGACCAGGCGCGGTACAGGCCTTCGGCCAGCAGCACGCGGGCAAAGGCATGCGGCAAGGTCAGGTCCGACAGGCGCAGGGTTTCGTCGGCACTGGCCTTCAGCGCCGGGTCCAGCCCGTCGGGGCCGCCGATCAGCAGCGCGACATCGCGGCCGTCGCCGCGCCAGAAGCTCAGGCGCTCGGCCAGCTGGGCGCTGGTCAGCCGCGTGCCGCGTTCGTCGAGCACGACACGGCGGCAGCCTTTGGCCGACGACTGCAGCGTGGCTTCGAAGCGCTGGGCTTCGGCGGCCATGCATTGCGCCGCGGTCTTGCCGCTGCTGCGCGGCTCGGCCTTCAAGGCCTTGAGTTCCAGCCGCATCTCGGGCGGAAAGCGCTTGGCGAAGTCGGCCCAGGCTTCCTCGGCCCAGGGCGGCTGGCGCTGGCCGACCGCCACGACCAGCAGCTTCATTGCCCGTCAGCGCCGCGGCGTGCCTTTTGCGGCAATCTTCTTGGCGGCAGTCTTCTTCGCGGCGACCTTCTTGGCGGCGAACTTGCGTGCCGGTGCCTTCTTCGCCGGCGCCTTCTTTGCCGGGGCCCGGCCGGCCGCGGCCTGCTTCCCCGGCGCCTTTGGCGGTGCCGATGGCGGCTCGGAGGCCTTGACCAGGCCGCCCTTGGCCTCGGCGACCTTCATGCGCACCGACTTGCCGCCCCAGATCTCTTCCAGGTGGTAGTAGTCGCGCACGGCCGGCTGCATGATGTGCGCCACCGCTGCGCCGCAGTCGACGATGATCCACTCGCCGTTGTCTTCGCCTTCGGTGGCCAGCACCTGCATGCCGCGCGACTTGACGCTGTCGCGCACGCTCGAAGCCAGGGCCTTGGTCTGCCGGTTGCTGGTGCCCGACGCGATGATCACGCGCTCGAACATCGACGACAGGTGTTCGGTGTTGAAGACGGCGATGTTCTGTGCTTTCACGTCTTCCAGGCCATCGACGATGGCCCGCTGCAGCTTGCGAATGTCCATTCAGCTCCTGAGGGCGGCGCACGCGAGCGCCAGCGAGTCAAAGGTAAAGCGCGTGTCGGTCAATATAGCTTGCCACCTCCGGTGGCACCAGTTTCGAGATGTCGCCCCCTTGGGCGGCACGCTCGCGGATGTCGGTCGACGAGATGTCCAGCATCGCCAGCGGCACGCTGCGGTGCGGAAAGCGCAGCACGTCGGGGTGGATCTGCGGCGGCACGCCGGGGCGGTTGGCCACCGCCAGCACGACGCGGCCCAGCAGTTCCTCCCAGCCCTGCCAGGTGTGCAAGCCGGCGTACTGGTCCTGGCCGATGAGCAGGAAGACATCGGCACCGGGATGAGCGGCCTGCAGTTCGCGCACGGTGTCGAGCGTGAAGCTCGGGCCCTGGCGTTCGATCTCGCAGCGGTCGAGCACGAAGCGGGGCTCGCCTTCGATGGCCAGCCGGACCATCGCTTCGCGGTCGGCCACGGCGCTGAGCTGCTGCGCCTTCTGCCAGGGCTGGCCGGCCGGCACCCAGCGCACTTCATCGAGCGCCAGCTCGTGCAGCGCCACGCGGGCCAGCGCAACATGCGCGTTGTGCACCGGGTCGAACGTGCCGCCGAAGAGGCCGATGCGGCGGGCTTGCGCGTTCACTCGTTCAGCCAATCGCGCGGCCGCAGGAAGTCGCTGTACAGGTGCGCCTCGGGCGTGCCGGGTTCGGGCTGCCAGTCGTAGCGCCACTTCACCACCGGCGGCATCGACATCAGGATGCTTTCGGTGCGCCCGCCCGACTGCAGGCCGAACAAGGTGCCGCGGTCCCAGACCAGGTTGAACTCGACATAGCGGCCGCGCCGATAGGCCTGGAAGTCGCGCTCGCGCTCGCCATACGGCGTGCCGCGGCGCCGCTGCACGATGGGCAGGTAGGCGGCCAGGAAGGCGTCGCCGACGGCGCGGATCATGCCGAAGCCGCTGTCGAAGCCGCCTTCGCTGAAGTCGTCGAAGAAGATGCCGCCGATGCCGCGCGGCTCGTTGCGGTGCTTGAGGAAGAAGTACTCGTCGCACCACCGCTTGAAGCGCGGGTACTTGTCGGCGCCGAAAGGCGCCAGCGCGTCGGCACAGATTCGGTGGAAGTGGCGTGCGTCTTCTTCGCTGCCGTAGTACGGCGTCAGGTCCATGCCGCCGCCGAACCAGACGACGGGGTTCTGGCCTTCGGGCAAGGCGGCGAACAGGCGCACGTTCATGTGCACGGTGGGCACATGCGGGTTGCGCGGGTGCATGACCAGCGAAACGCCCATCGCCTCGAAAGGCGCGCCGGCGAGTTCGGGCCGGTGCTGCGTCGCCGAAGGCGGCAGCGTCTTGCCCTTGACGTGGCTGAAGTTGCAGCCGCCGCGCTCCAGCAAGTTGCCTTCTTCGACCAGCTGCGACAAGCCGTCGCCTTCGAGCCGGCCGCCGGGTTCACGCGTCCAGCCGTCGCTGACGAAAGCCTTGCCGTCTTCGGCCTGCAGCGCCGCGACGATGCGGCCTTGCAGGCCGAGCAGGTAGGCGCGAACAGCCGCCGTGTCGACGAAAGTGTTCAATGCTTGATGGCGCGGTGGCCGATGTCGTTGCGCCACTGCGCGCCGTCGAAACGGATCGTGCGCACGGCGTCCAGCGCCCGCTGCTGCGCCAGCCGCACCGAGTCGCCTAAAGCGGTGACGCACAGCACGCGGCCGCCGGCGGTGACGGGCACGCCGTCCTTCAGCTGGCTGCCGGCGTGGAAGACGTGCAGGTCTTCGCGCGGCGGCGGCAAGGCCGTGATGGCGTCGCCGCTGGTCGGCGTGCCCGGGTAGCCGGCAGCGGCCATGACGACGCCGAGCGCGACACGGCGGTCCCACAGCAGCTCCACGCTGTCCAGCGTGCCGTCGGTGGCGTGCATCAGCAGATCGAACAGGTCGCTCTTCAGCCGCATCAGGATCGCCTGCGCTTCGGGGTCGCCGAGGCGGCAGTTGAACTCCACCGTGCGCGGCTGGCCCGACGCGTCGATCATCAGCCCGGCGTAGAGAAAGCCGCTGTACGGCACGCCGTCCTTGGCCATGCCGGCGATGGTCGGGCCGATGATCTCGTGCATGACCTTCGCGTGCACGTTCGGCGTGACCACCGGTGCCGGTGAATACGCGCCCATGCCGCCGGTGTTCGGCCCCTGGTCGCCGTCGAAGATGCGCTTGTGGTCCTGGCTGGTGGCCAGCGGCAGCACGTGGGTGCCGTCGCACAGCACGATGAAGCTGGCTTCTTCGCCGGCCATGAACTCTTCGATGACAACGCGGCCGCCGGGGATGCCCAGCATGGTGTCGATCGCGGCATGGGCTTCGTCGACCGTGCCAGCCACGACCACGCCCTTGCCCGCGGCCAGGCCGTCGGCCTTGACGACGATGGGCGCGCCCTGCTTGGCGACATGCGCATGCGCCGCCGCGGCATCGGTGAAGCTGGCGTACAGCGCGGTCGGGATGCCGTGGCGCTGCATGAATTCCTTCGCGAAGGCCTTCGAGCTTTCCAGCTGCGCCGCGGCTTTCGTCGGCCCGAAGATGCGCAGGCCGCGCGCGCGGAACAGGTCGACCACGCCGGCCGCCAGCGGCGCCTCGGGGCCGACCACCGTCAGCGCCACCTTCTCGGCGACGACGAAGTCGGCCAGCGCCGCGGGGTCGGTCAGCGGCACGTTGCGCAGGTGCGTGTCCAGCGCCGTGCCGGCATTGCCCGGCGCGACGTAGACCGTCTGCACGCGCTCCGACTGCGCCAGCTTCCAGGCCAGCGCGTGCTCGCGCCCGCCGCCGCCGATGACGAGAACCTTCATTCTTCGAGCAAGGCGTTGTGATAGACGTCCTGCACGTCGTCGAGGTCTTCGATGACGTCGAGCAGCTTCTGCATGCGGGCCGCGTCTTCGCCGGCGAGTTCGATCGAATTCTCGGCGCGCATGGTCACTTCGGCGACCTCGGGCTTCAGCCCGGCGGCTTCCAGCGCGGCCTTCACGGCTTCGTAGTCGGCCGGCGCGGTGAGCACCTCGATGGCACCGTCGTCGTCGGCGATGACGTCTTCGGCGCCGGCTTCGAGGGCCACTTCCATGACCTTGTCTTCGCTCGTGCCGGGCGCGAAGACCAGCTGCCCGCAGTGCTTGAACTGGAAGGCCACCGAGCCTTCGGTGCCCATGTTGCCGCCGTACTTGCTGAAGGCATGGCGCACCTCGGCGACGGTGCGCACGCGGTTGTCGGTCATGCAGTCGACGATGATCGCGGCGCCGCCGATGCCATAGCCTTCATAGCGGATCTCCTCGTAGCTGACGCCTTCGAGGTTGCCGGTGGCCTTGTCGATGTTGCGCTTGACGGTTTCGACCGGCAGGTTCACCGCCTTGGCCTTCTCGATCGCCAGCCGCAGGCGCGGGTTGGCACCGACGTCACCGCCGCCCAGCCGCGCCGCGACCATGATCTCGCGGATCACGCGCGTCCAGGCCTTGCCGCGCTTTTCGTCCTGGCGGCCTTTGCGATGCTGGATGTTGGCCCATTTGGAATGTCCGGCCATGGCAGGTGATGCTCCCTCGATCAAGAGCATTGATTTTACCTGCCGGCCCTGGATGACCCGAGGCTGCCATGCGGCGCTCCCTAGGATCATGGCTAGACTGCCAGTCACACCGCAGGAGAACCCGCCGCCATGCCCGACCCGATTCTCGTTGCCCAGCACGGCGACATCCAATGCGAACTGCTGCCGGCGCTGGCCAACCGCCACGGCCTCATCACCGGTGCCACCGGCACCGGCAAGACGATCACGCTGCAGACGCTGGCCGAAAGCTTCAGCAAGCTCGGCGTGCCGGTGTTCATGGCCGACGTGAAGGGCGACCTGACCGGCATCACCCAGCCCGGCAGCGTCAGCCCGAAGCTGGCCGCGCTGCTGCAGGAGCGTGGCCTGCCCGAACCCACGTCGCTGGCCTGCCCGGCGACGCTGTGGGACGTGTTCGGCGAAGGCGGCCACCCGGTGCGCGCCACCGTGTCCGACATGGGGCCGCTGCTGCTGGCACGCATGCTGGCGCTGAATGAAACTCAAGGAGGCGTGCTGAGCCTGGTGTTCAAGATCGCCGACGACCAAGGCATGGCCTTGCTCGACATGAAAGACCTGCGCGCGATGCTGCAGCATGTCGGCGACAACGCCAGCAGCTTCACCACCGAATACGGCAACGTCAGCGCGGCCAGCGTCGGTGCCATCCAGCGCGGCCTGTTGCAGATCGACGAACAAGGCGGCGACCGTTTCTTCGGCGAGCCGATGCTCGACATCGCCGACTTCATGCAGACGGTCGACGGCCAAGGCGTCGTCAACATCCTGACCGCCGACAAGCTGATGAACGCGCCACGGCTGTACGCGACCTTCCTGCTGTGGATGCTGTCCGAGCTGTTCGAGGCGCTGCCTGAGGTCGGCGACCTCGACAAGCCGAAGCTGGTGTTCTTCTTCGACGAAGCGCACCTGCTGTTCAAGGACGCGCCGGCGGCGCTGGTCGAGCGCATCGAACTCGTCGTGCGGCTGGTGCGCAGCAAGGGCGTGGGCGTGTACTTCGTGACGCAGAACCCGCTGGACGTGCCCGACACGGTGCTGGCGCAGCTCGGCAACCGCGTCCAGCATGCCTTGCGCGCCTTCTCGCCGCGCGACCAGAAGGCCGTGAAGGCCGCGGCCGACACGATGCGCGCGAACGCCAAGCTCGGCGACATGGCCACGGCCATCACCGAGCTGGCGGTGGGCGAAGCGCTGATCAGCTTCCTCGACGACAAGGGCCGGCCCAGCGTCACCGAACGCGTCTTCGTGCTGCCGCCGGGCAGCCGCATCGGGCCGATCACGGCCGAGCAGCGCCAGGCGCTGGTGGCCGGCTCGCTGGTCGCCGGCGTCTACGAGAAGACGGTCGATCGCGAGTCGGCCTACGAGAAGCTGAAGGGGCGCGCGATGGCCTCCGGCGAGGCGGGCACAGCAGCAGCACCGCCGGCTTCGATCGGCAGCGGGCCGGCGGCCGATGCCGGCGGCGGCCTGCTCGGCGGCCTGAAAGACGTGGTCTTCGGCAGCACCGGCCCGCGCGGCGGCAAGCACGAAGGCCTGGCCGAAGCGGCGGCACGCTCGGCGGTGAAGAGCATCGGCTCGGCGGTCGGGCGCGAGATCATCCGCGGCGTGCTCGGCTCGCTGCTCGGCGGAGCCCGCCGCCGCTAGAACGCCGCCTGCAGCGAAAGCGGAGCCGATTCACAATCGGCGCGATGAAAACCCGCTTTCTCGGCCCGCTCGAAGTCTCTGCCCTGGGCCTGGGCTGCATGGGCATGTCGCAGTCCTATGGTGCCGGCGACGACACGGCGTCTGCCGCCACGCTGCTGCACGCGCTGGACCTCGGCATCACGCTGTTCGACACCGCCAACGTCTACGGCTCCGGCCACAACGAAGAGCTGCTCGGCCGCGTGCTGCAGCCGCAGCGCCAGCGCATCGTGCTGGCCACCAAGGTGGGCCTGAGCTGGACGGCCGGCAACACGCTGGCCATCGACGCGCGGCCGGAGCGCATCGTCGCCGAATGCGAAGCCAGCCTGCGCCGGCTGCGCACCGAGACCATCGACCTGTACTACCTGCACCGCCCCGACCCGGCGGTGCCGCTGGCCGACAGCATCGGCGCGATGGCCGGCCTGGTGCAGCGCGGCTGGGTGCGGCAGCTGGGCATTTCCGAATGCAGCGCGGCGCAGCTGCGAGAAGCGCATGCGGTGCACCCGATCGCGGCGCTGCAGAGCGAATACTCACTGTGGACACGCGATGTCGAAGCCGAGATGCTGCCGACCTGCCGCGAACTCGGCGTCGGCTTCGTGCCGTTCAGCCCGCTCGGCCGCGGCATGCTGACCGGCGCCATCGCCTCGGCGGCCGACCTCGGCGCCGGCGACATGCGGGCCGGCTTCCCGCGCTTCTCCGGCGCCAACCTCGACCACAACCTGGCTCTGGTGCGCCAGCTCGGCGCACTGGCGGCGCGCCGCGGCGTGGCGCCGGCGCAGTTGGCGCTGGCCTGGGTGATAGCGCAGGGCGACGACATCGTCGCCATCCCCGGCACCAAGCACGCCGACCGGCTGGCAGTCAACGCGGCAGCCGCCGACATCGTGCTCGACGCGGCCGAGCTGCAGGCCATTGCCGACTGTTTTCCGCCTGACGCAGTGGCCGGCGCGCGCTACCCGGCGCGGCTCATCGGCGCGCAGAAGTAGCGGCGAAAGCCCCGCGCTCGCCATGGGCTAAGGATGGGCTAAGGATCCGCCGGCGCACTTCGTCCGTAGACCCGAACAACAGGAGGTCTGCCTTGCCCGCGCTCGCCCGCTTCGAACCACCGCCGTCAGCCACCGCCGCGGCCGCCATAGCGGCTGCAATCGCGGCCGCGGCGCGGAAGCATCTGCTAACCTTTGCACCCTTCCGGCTGACCCTGGCGCACCCGATGAGCGCGATGGCATCCCGCTCCGCACCGCCCGCGCCCGACCCGCAACGCGCCGAGCGCGACGCCTGGCTGGCCAGCCAGCTGGTGGCCGCCGCCGCCGGCGACGGCAGCGCCTTCGAAACCTTCTACGACGCCACGATCGGCTACGCACGCACGCTGGCGCGGCGCATGCTGCACGGCGCCGACACCGACGACCTGCTCGCCGACGCCTACTTCGAAGTCTGGCGCAACGCAGCGCGCTTCGACGCCGCGCGCGGCAGCGCCGTGACCTGGCTGCTGACCATCGTGCGCAGCCGCTCGCTCGACCTGCTGCGCCACCAGGCCGCCCACCCGAGCGCGGCGACGGCCGCCGATGATGAAACCGCCGACCCGGATGCCATCGACCCGGCCGAACGCCTGTGGTGCCGGCAGGCCGGCAGCCGGCTCGACGCGGCCCTGCGTCAGCTGAACGCCACCGAGCGCTGGGTGCTCGGCCTGGCCTATTTCCGCGACATGACGCACAGCGAGATCGCCGCCGCCACGCGGCTGCCGCTGGGCACCGTGAAGTCTTCGCTGCAGCGTGCGCAGGCCAAGCTGCGCAGCGCTCTGGCCACCTGAGACCGCCATGAACACCGAACCCCCACCCCTCGACGACGACACCGTCGACCTGCTCGCCGCGGCGATCGAACCCGAGGCGCCGGACGCCGAGGCCGATGCACGCATCAAGCGCCGGCTGCTGCGCCGCATCGCCGCCGATTCGACCGAACGCCACGTCACGCTGCAGGCGGCCGACGGCGCCTGGCAGCCCTTCGGCGCCGGCGTGCAGCTGAAGGTGCTGCACGAAGCCGATGGCGTCATGTCCTACCTGGTGCGGCTGGCGCCGGGCGCGCACATGCCGGCGCACCGGCACCCGGTCGACGAAGAGTGCGTGGTGCTCGAAGGCGAGGTCAGCATCGGCGCGCTGCGCGTGGCCGCCGGCGGCTTCCACCTCGGCCGCAAGGACGTGCTGCACGACCGCCTGTCCAGCGAGGCCGGCGCGCTGATCTTCCTGCGCGGCGCAACGCCGGAGATCGCGCTGGCGATCTGAACGCAGCGTTCCGCGCTGCCGCCGCGCCACTTCGCGCCGCACCGGCGCACGCCGTCGCAAGACGCTGGCGGCGCATCGTCGCCGCCCCGAGCATGGGAACCAAGCCGCCCTGTTGCGCGGCTGAGGAACTCCGCCATGCTGCTGACCATCATCCGCTACACCCCGATCTGGGTCTGGGGCCTGCTCGCCGCGCTGCTGGCGCTGGGCTTCTGGCAGGTGCTGCCGCGCCGCGTGGCGCGCGGCCAGATCCTGGCCTTGCCGATCTCGCTGCTGTGCCTGGGCCTGTGGTCGATGGCGCCCGGCTTCGCGGCGCAGCCGCTGTCCGTGCTGCTGTGGCTGGCCGCGCTGGTGGCCTGCAGCGCCCTCGGCCGCCGGCTGCCGCGCCCGGCCGGCGCGGCCTGGCATGCCGAGTCGTCGCGGCTGCAGCTGCCCGGCAGCTGGCTGCCGCTGGCGCTGATCGTCGGCATCTTCACGCTGCGCTACGGCGTCTCGGTGGGCCAGGCGCTGAACCCCGAGTTGCGGCAGGCGGCCGCCGTGCTGCTGCCGGTGTCGGTGCTGTACGGCGCCATCAGCGGCCTGCTGCTCGGCCGTGCGCTCGGCCTGCTGCAGCTGACGCGCCCGGCGCCGGCCACAATGACCCGCCATGAACCCGCCCGCAGCCTCTGACGCAGCCGCCGCCCCGCCGCAGACCGCGCTGGCCGCGGCCTGGGCACGGCAGCGGCGCCGCGGCACGCGCACGATCGCCTTCATGGTCGTGCTGTGCGTCGCCATCGCGCTGCTGCTGAGCACCTTCGAGCGCGGCCAGCTCGGCACCCATCTGGTCTATTCGTTCTCGATCGGCCTGTGCTGCTGGAGCCTGGTGGAAGGGACCCGGCTGCTGCTCGCCTGGGGTACCGACCGCTTCCGCCGGGCCCGCGGCCTGCCGCCCGGCCCGGCGGGCTTCGACAGCGGCTGGCGCGGCATCGTGCCGGCGATGCTGCTGGCCATGCCGCTGGGCCCGCTGCTGGGCATGAGCATCGCCGACTTCCTCACCGGCAACCAGTCGCCGAGCCTGCTGCAGCTGCAGTCGACGAACACGCGCATCACGGTGGTGATGACCATCATCGGCTCGCTGGCCTCGGTGTTCGTGCTGAGCACGATGGAGCGGCTGTCCAGCGCCCGCGCCCAGGCCGAGCTGGCGCAGCGCCAGGCGGCAGAAAACCAGCTGCGGCTGCTGCAGTCGCAGCTGGAGCCGCACATGCTGTTCAACACGCTGGCCAACCTGCGCGTGCTGATCGCGCTGGACCCGCCGCGCGCGCAGGCCATGCTCGACCGCATGATCGCCTACCTGCGTGCCACGCTGGCGGCGTCGCGCGTCGGCCAGCACGCGCTGGCCGACGAGTTCGAGCGCGTCTCCGACTACCTGGCCTTGATGGCCGTGCGCATGGGCCCGCGGCTGCAGGTGCAGCTGGACCTGCCCGACGAGCTGCGCACGCTGCCGGTGCCGCCGCTGCTGCTGCAGCCGCTGGTGGAAAACGCCATCAAGCACGGCCTCGAGCCCAAGGTCGAAGGCGGCCGCATCGAAGTGCAGGCGCGGCGTGAAGCGAACCAGCTGCTGCTGACCGTGCGCGACACCGGCGTCGGCGCATCGGCGCCGGCCAACGCGACGGCCGGCAGCGGCTTCGGCCTGTCGCAGGTGCGCGCGCGACTGCAAACGCTGTACGGGCCGCAAGCCACGCTGAGCCTGGACGCCGCGCCCGACGCCGACGGCGGCTTCCTCGCCCGCGTGAGTCTGCCGCTCGCCTGATGCCGCTGTGACAACATGCCCAATTCCAAGTCATTCACCATGACCACCCCGATCCGCTGCCTGATCGCCGAAGACGAACCGCTGCTCGCCGCCGGCCTGCGCGCCGAGCTGGCCACGCTGTGGCCTAACCTCGACGTGGTGGCCATGGTCGGCGACGGCGTGCGGGCCGCCGAGCAGGCGCTGGCGCTGCAGCCCGAGGTCTGCTTCCTCGACATCCGCATGCCGGGCCAGACCGGGCTCGAAGCCGCGCAGGCGCTGGCCGAAGACTGGCCCGAAGGCGTGCCGTTTCCGCTGCTGGTCTTCGTCACCGCGTACGACCAGTACGCCTTGCAGGCCTTCGAGGCGCAGGCGGTGGACTACCTCGTCAAGCCGCTGGACAACACACGCCTGGCCGCTTGCGTGGCCCGGCTGCAGGCCCGGCTGGCCGACCGCGCGCCGAAGGCCGACGCCTTGCAGCAGACGATGCTGCAGCTGCGCGCGCTGCTCGGCGCGGCGCCGGCCAGCGGCACACCGCCGCGGCTCGAGGTCATCCAGGCCCAGGTCGGCAACCTCGTTCACCTGGTGCCGGTGGCCGACGTGATCTACTTCGAAGCGGCCGACAAATATGTCCGCGTCATCACATCGGAACACGAATATCTGATTCGTCTTGCGTTGAAGGACTTGCTGCCGCAATTGGACACTCAGATCTTTTGGCAGGTCCATCGCGGCACCGTCGTGCAAGCCCGCTGCATCGCGACAGCACGACGCGACGAATCGGGCAAAGTCTTCCTCGCTTTGCGCGGCCGCTCGGAGGTTTTGACCGCCAGCCGGCTGTACGCGCACCTGTTTCGCGGCATGTAGCTCAAGTGCCCGAACTGGCCGTCGATAACGACCCAAATCCGGCCACTGCTCGCGAAACCCCGCGACCACACTGCTCCGCCGGATTCAACGATCCGCCGGAGACCCTTCACCATGTCCCTCCCCCGCCTTGCCATCGTCGCCGCCATTGCGGCCCTTCCGCTTGCTGCCCATGCCGTCGAAGGCATCAGCGCCACCGAAATCCGCATCGGCATGGTCAACGTGCAAAGCGGCCCGGCCGCCGGCCTCGGCAAGGGCATGAAGAGCGGCGCCGAAGCCGTGTTCAAGGCCGTCAACGCGAAGGGCGGCGTGAACGGACGCAAGATCAACCTGATCGTCGGCGACGACGGCTACGAGCCGGACAAGGCCGTCGACGAGACGCTGAAGATGATCGAGCAGCAGAAGGTGTTCTCGCTGTTCGGCTATGTCGGCACGCCGACCGCCAACGCCGTGCTGCCCATCGTCAAGGAAATGGACGTGCCGCTGGTCGGCGCCTTCACCGGCGCGATGAGCCTGCGCCAGCCCGTGACCAAGCAGGTGTTCAACGTGCGCGCCAGCTACGACGACGAAGCCGAAACGCTGGTCGCCCATTTTCTGAGTAAGGGTGCCAAGACCGTGGCCGTGTTCTACCAGGACGACGGCTTCGGCCAGGCCGTGCTGTCGGGCACCGAGAAGGCGCTGAAGAAGCGCAGCATGCAGACCGCCGCCAAGGGCACCTTCCAGCGCAACACGCTGGCCATCAAGACCGGCCTGGCGGTGATGCTCGAAAGCAAGCCCGACGCGATCGTCATGGTCGGGCCGTACGCGCCGCTGGCCGCCTTCATCAAGGAAGCGCGCAGCGCCGGGCTGAAGTCGCAGCTGGCCACCGTGTCCTTCGTCGGCACCGACAACCTGGTTTCGCAGGTCGGCAAGGACGGCGACGGCGTCGTCATCTCGCAGGTTGTGCCTTTCCCGGAAGACAACGACCTGGCCGTCACGCGCGACTGCCGCGCTGCGCTGGCCGCCAACGGCGGCGAGGTGCTGGGCTTCGTCAACTTCGAAGGCTGCATCACCGCCAAGGTGCTGGTGGCGGCACTCGAAGGCAGCGGCGCCTCGCCCGAGCGTGAAGGCTTCCTGGCTTCGCTGGGCAACATGAAGGCCGTCGACCTCGGCGGCCTGAAGGTCAGCTTCGCGGCCGACAACCACCAGGCCAGCAACGAAGTCTTCCTGACGCAGATCCGCGACGGCAAGATCACCAAGCTGCGCTGACCGCGCCGAACCCAAGAAGAACAACACACACCCATGAAGATTTCCCACCGCCTGGTCGCGCTGTCTGGCGTTTCGGCGGCGGGTTTGCTCTGCGTCGCCGCGGTCAGCTACTTCGCTGTCACGTCGATCCAGGGCGACCTGCAAGGCCTGACGCTGCGCGCCGCGCCGCTGCAGGCGCGCACGCTCGAGTTGCAGGAGCGCACCGAACGCCTGATGGGCTCGCTGCTGAAGCTGAGCCTGGCCCGCAGCGCCGAAGATGCCGGCAAGGCACGCGGCGTCGTCGCCGCCGACATCGAAGCCATCGACAAGCTGCGCGGCGAAATCCGCACGCTGGATCCGAAGGCCCAGCTCGAAGGCGCCGACTTCCGCAGCGCGCAGGACCAGCTGGCCAAGGCGGTGGAAAAGCGCCTGGCCGACGCCGACTCGTACCGGCGCGAAACCGACGCCGCGCGCGACGCGCTGACCCGCGCCGAGCGCTCCATCACGACGACGCGCACGGCCGTGGCGCAGATCGGCACCGAAGCCGGCAAGGCCGCCGACAAGGCGCAGGACGCGTCGCGCCGCCTGGCCCACATCACCAAGCTCGGCCTGCTGGCGCAGACGCGGCTGCGCGACGTGGCGCTGGTCGTCGCCGAGGTCGACATGGCGAGCAACCGCTTCCGCCTCGGCCCGCTGAAGGAGAAGGTCAAGGCGCCGCTGGACAGCATCCAGCGCCTGGAAGTCGAAGCCGGCAGCGACGACCCGCTGAAGGAAGTGCGTGCCATCGCCGCCACGATGTACGACGCCATCGCCAAGGACAACACCGGCCTGCTCGCGTTGCGCGCCGCCGTGCTGGCGAAGAAGGACGACGCCGAAGCCGCGTACCAGAAGCAGCACAAGGCGGTGCTGGACCCGATCGAAGCGCAATCGGCCAAGCTCGGTGCGCTGGTCGACGGCATCGAGGTGCAGGCGGTGAAGCAGCGCCAGGCGCTCGAAGCCGCGCTGAAGCTGCGCAACGAACCCGGCGGCGTGGTCGCCACCAGCGAAGAGGTGTCGCTGGCCATCCGCGACATGGTCGGCGGCCTGCGCCTGCTGATGCTGGCGGCCAACGAGAAGGAAGCCGAAGCCACGCGCGCCCAGCTGCGCCAGAGCGCGAAGGCGCTGGCCGACAACATGGGCCTGATGCGCAGCGGCCTGACCAAGATGAACCGGCCGCAGCTGGCCGAGCAGGTCGAAGCCGCGCTGGTCTCGATGGGCGGCGTGATCTCGTCGATCGAGCAGGTGGCGACGACGAAGAACAGCCTGCTGGCCAGCGAAACGCGCATGGGCGAGCTGCTGACGCAGCTGAAGACCGTGGCCGCGCAGCAGGCGGCAGTGGGCGAGCAGCAGGTGAAGAGCGTGGCCGAGCGCCAGGTCGAGGTCAGCGCGGCGGTGGACCGGCGCGTGCACTCGTCGCTGGCGCTGATCCTGGGCATTGCGGCCGGCATCATCGTCGCCATCGGCGCCTTGAGCTGGCACACGGTGCGGCTGGTGACGCGCCGGCTCGACGCCGCGGTGCGCGTGGCCGAAGCGGTGTCGCGCGGCGAGCTGGTGGCCGTCGACGCCGAGCAGGCCGGGCACGGCAACGACGAAACGACGCGGCTGATGTCGGCGCTGGGCGCGATGGTCGGCACGCTGAACGGCATCGTCGGCAACATCCGCACGGCAGCCAACGAGATCGATATCGGCACCGACGAGATCAGCCGCGGCAACCTCGACCTGAGCCAGCGCACCGAACAGCAGGCCTCGCAGCTGCAGCAGACGGCGGCTTCGGTCGAACAGCTCAGCACCACGGTGAAGCAGAACGCCGCGTCGGCGCGCGAAGCCAACGCGCTGGCCGGCGACGCCAGCACGGTGGCCGCGCGCGGCGGCCAGATCGTCGGCGAGGTGGTGACGACGATGCAAGGCATTGCCGACGCGTCGCAGCGCATCGCGCAGATCATCGGCGTCATCGACAGCATCGCCTTCCAGACCAACATCCTGGCGCTGAACGCCGCCGTCGAAGCGGCGCGTGCCGGCGAGCAGGGCCGCGGCTTCGCGGTCGTGGCCAGCGAAGTGCGCAGCCTGGCCAAGCGCAGCGCCGAAGCCGCGCAGCAGATCAAGGTCATCGTCAACAGCAGCGTCGAGCGCGTCGAAGCCGGCTCGACCCTGGTGCGCGGCGCCGGAACGACGATGAACGACATCGTGACCCAGGTGCGCAAGGTCAGCACGCTGATCTCGGAGATCGCGCGCGCCAGCGAGGAACAGGCAAGCTCGGTCAGCTCGGTGGGCACCGCCGTCGGCCATCTCGACGAAATGACGCAGCGCAATGCGGCATTGGCGCAGCAGAGCACGGCCGCGGCGGTGTCGCTGCGCACCCAGGCCGAAGGCCTGACCCAGGCGATCGCGGTGTTCGGCCGCGAGCCGCAGCCGGCGGCCTGAGAGCATCCCAGGCACCTGGCAGCGCCCGGCGTTCGAAGGAGAAACATCAATACCTTCACCGCAGAGGGGCAGAGCACGCAGAGGTGCGCCGAGAAGGCCCGCACCATCTCTGCGAATCCTCTGCGTCCTCAGCCCCTCTGCGGTGAAGGCTTTTGTTTCTCATGAGGCTGAGCGGCCATCGGGCAGGGCCTGGCGGGAACGCCCGCCTACAATTCGCCCTTCGAGGCATGCAGTTCCGGTGCCGTTTGCAGGGGAGTTCCGTGTCATTGCCGCAACCCGTTTCCACCACAGCTGCCGGGCCATCGCCCGAGCTGGCCGCGCTCGAGCGTGAGCTGGCGGCGCTGTTCGTCGAAGCGCTGAACCTCGAGGTCGCGGCCGCCGACATCGATCCGACGACACCGCTGTTCGGCGACGGCCTGGGCCTGGATTCGATCGACATCCTCGAAGTCGCGCTCGAGGTCTCGCACCGCTACGGCTTCCAGCTGCGGTCAGACGACGAGAACAACCACAAGATCTTCCAGTCGCTGCGCAGCCTGGCGGCCCACGTTGCCCAGCAACGCAGCAAGTAGGCCATGCCGAGCTGGCGTTTCGGGGCAGCCCTTGCCGCCGTGGCGGCTTATGCGCTGCTGTCGCACCTTCTGATGACGCAGGTGCCGGACCGGCCCTGGGCGGTCGCGGCGCTGTTCGGCCCGCTGCTGTTCGGGCTGGCGCTGGCCGGCCTGGTGCGGCGCCACGTGCCCACGCTGATCGGCTGCTGCGTCCTCACGCTCGTGCTGGTGCTGGTGGTCGCGCGCGGCGGCGGCGACGTGAACCGGCTCTACGTACTGCAGCATGCGGCGATCAACGGCGCGCTGGGCTGGACCTTCGCCATGACGCTGCGCCCCGGCGCGACGGCACTGATCACGCTGATGGCCGAGCGCATCCACGACCGCTTCTCGCCCGAGATGCGCGCCTACACGCGCTGGCTCACCGGCGTCTGGGTCGTGTATTTCGCAGTCGTCGTCGCGCTGTCGCTGGCGATCTACGCTTTCGCGCCGTGGTCGTGGTGGTCGCTGTACGGCAACGTCATCACGCCGCTGTCGGCGGCGCTGCTGTTCGTCGGCGAGCATGCCGTGCGCTACCGCCGCCACCCCGAATTCGAGCGTGCCACGCTGGCGCAGGCGGTGCGCGCCTACCGGGCCGCCACCGCCGCCCGCGTGCCCGCCGCCCGCGTCAACGAGCCGTGACCGCCGCGCTGCCGCTGCTGGCCGCGCGCGAACTCGCGGCGCCGATCGCCTGGCTGCGCGGCGAGCCCGTCAGCGCGGCGCTGTTCATCGCCGAGGCCCAGGCGCTGGCCAGCCAGCTGCCGCCGCGCGGCCGGCCGATCAACCTGTGCCAGGACCGCTACCGCTTCGCGCTCGGCCTGGCCGCCGCGCTGCTGCGCGGCCAGACCAGCCTGATGCCGCCGAATGCGCTGCCCGAAACGCTGCAGCAGCTGCAGGCCGACCCGAACCCGGCAGACGCGCCGTATGCACTGGTCGACGATGCGGCGCTGGATGTCGGCGGCCTGACGGCGCTGTTCGTCGCGCGCCCGGCCGGCGTGCTGCCGGCGACGAGCGTGCCGTTGATCGCGGCCGATCTGGAAGCGGTGTGCCTGCTGACGTCGGGCTCGACCGGGCCGCCGCAGCCGCATGGCAAGCGCTGGGGCCCGCTGGTGGCCAACATCGCGGCCGAAGCGGCGCGCCTGGCCGAGCTGATCGAGCAGCCCAGCGTCGCCGGCTTGAACATCCTGGCCACGGTGCCGGCGCAGCACAGCTACGGCTTCGAATCCAGCGTGCTGCTGGCACTGCTGGGCGGCGCCGCTTTCGACGCCGGCCGGCCGTTCTACCCGGCCGACATCGCCGACGCGCTGCGGATGCTGCCGCAGCCGCGGGCGCTGGTGACGACGCCGTTCCACCTGAAGACGCTGCTGCTCGCCGGCGTGGCGCTGCCGCCGGTGGACCTGGTGCTGTCGGCGACGGCGCCGCTGTCGCCGCAGCTGGCAGCGCAAGCGGAACAGGCGTTCGACGGCCGCCTGGTCGAGATCTACGGCTGCACCGAAGCCGGCCAGGTGGCGGCACGCCGCACCACCGCCGGCGACACCTGGACAGCCCTGGGCGAACTGCGGCTGTGGCGCGAAGACACCGGGGCCGGCGAGCGTTTCCTCGTCGCCGGCGGCCACGTCACCCTGCCGACGCCGCTGGCCGACGTGCTGGTGCTGCACGACGAACGGCGCTTTCGCCTGCTCGGCCGTGCCAACGACCTGATCCACGTCGCCGGCAAGCGCAGTTCGCTGGCGCACCTGAACTTCCACCTGAACCGCATCGAAGGCGTCGACGACGGCGCCTTCTGGATGCCCGACGACGAAGCCGACGGCGTGACGCGCCCGGTGGCCTTCGTCGTCGCGCCGGCCTTGAGCGCACGCCAGATCGTGCTGGCCTTGCGCGAACATCTGGAACCGGCCTTCGTGCCGCGCCGCGTGGTGCACGTCGACGCCCTGCCGCGTGAAGCCACCGGCAAGCTCACCGTGCAGACGCTGGCGCGTTTCGCGCGCGAGCGGCTCGCTGACGACACCGAGATCGAAATCCCCGCCGACCACCCCAGCTTTGCCGGCCACTTCCCGGGCCAGCCGGTGCTGCCGGGCGTGGTGCTGCTGTCGCTGCTGATGCAGGCCGTGGCCGCGCGGCCGGCGTTGCGCGACAAGCTCGGCGCCACACCGCAGATCGACCAGGTCAAGTTCCTCGCGCCGGTCGGCCCGGGCGCGCGGCTGCGCGTCGTGTTGCATGAACAGGACCGGCGCCTGGACTTCGAACTGCGGCACGGCGACATCACGGTGGCACGCGGCCAGCTGTCCGCCGGGACCGCGGCGTGAGCGTGGCATGACCGTGGCAGCGTCGAAAGACTGGAGCGCGGCGCGCGAGCGCAGCAACCTGTTCACGCTGCGGCTGATGGCGTGGATCGCGCTGCACCTGGGCCGGCCCATCGCGCGCCTGGTGCTGCACCCGATCGCGCTGTACTTCCTGCTCTTCGCACCGACGGCGCGGCGCCAGTCGACGCGCTACCTGGTGCGCGCGCTCGGCCGGCCCGCCAGCTGGCGCGACAACTACCGCCACATCCACGCCTTCGCCTCGACGGTGCTCGACCGCGTCTGGTTCGTCCAGGGGCGCATGGACGTGTTCGAGATCAGCGAAGCCGGCGCCGAGACCGTCGACGCCACGCTGGCCGAAGGCCGTGGCGCCTTCCTGCTCGGCGCGCACCTGGGCAGCTTCGAAGCGCTGCACGCCATCGGCGGCAGCCGCCCCGGGCTGCACGTGGCGATGGTCATGTACCCCGACAACGCGCGCATGATCCACAGCGTGCTGCAAGCCATCGCGCCCGACTTCAAGCTCGGCATCATCCCGATCGGGCGCAGCGGCTCGACCTTGGCGATCCGCGACTGGCTCGACGGCGGCGGCCTCGCCGGCCTGCTCGGCGACCGCTTCCTGCCGCATGAAAGCGCGCGCGGCGGCAGCGTCGAGATCCCCTTCCTCGGCGTGCCGGCGCGCTTCACCGACGGGCCGCTGCGGCTGGCCATGCTGCTGAAGCGCCGCGTCATCTTCATGGTCGGCCTGTACCGGGGCGGCAGGCGCTACGAACTGCGCTTCCACACGCTGGCCGACTTCAGCCGGCCGCCCGATGACGCCGCGGCGCGCGAACGGCTGGTGCACCAGACGCTGGCCGGATACGTTGCACACCTGGAGACGCTGTGCCGCGAGGCGCCGTACAACTGGTTCAACTTCCATGACTTCTGGCGTGAAGATGAAAAGCCTTAGCCGCATCGGCGCCGCGACGCTGTTGGCGCTGTTGTCGCTGTTCACCGCCGTGCCCGCCTGGGCGCTGGACCTCGACGGCCTGATGGCCTTGCTGTCGCAGCGCAAGAGCGGCGAAGCGCGCTTCACCGAAGAGCGCACCGTGTCGACGCTGGACAGCCCGCTGCGCGCCAGCGGCACGCTCACCTTCACCGCGCCCGACCGCTTCGCGCGCTACACGCTGGAGCCGCGCCCGGAGTCGATGGAAGTGCAGGGCAACAGCGTCGTGCTCAAGCGCGGCAACCGCACGCGCCAGCTGGCGCTGGACGCCGTGCCCGAGCTGGCCGCGCTGGCCGATGCGATGCGCGGCACGCTGAGCGGCGACGCGCAGGCGCTGCGCAAACACTTCCGCACCGAGGTCAGCGGCGGCCCGACCAAGTGGGTGCTGACGCTGACCCCGGTGGACGCGCAACTGGCCGGCAGCGTGCGCCAGCTCGAAATCGCCGGCCAGGGCGCCGACCTGCGCAGCATCGACCTGCGCCTGGCCGGCGGCGACCGTTCGCTGATGCTGGTGGAGCCTTTGAACGCTACGCCGCAAAAATGAGCGAAGGGCCGCTGTCGCGCCGGCACGGCCGCATCGTGCTGCTGCTGTGGCTGGCGGCGGTGCTGCTGGCGGGGCTGCAGATCTCGCGCACGCGTTTCAGCGCCGACCTGTCGGCCTTCCTGCCGGCCAGCAGCGACGCGCGCCAGCGCGTGCTGATCGAGCAGCTGAAAAGCGGCGCGCCGGCGCGCACGCTGCTGATGGGCATCGACGGCGGCAGTGCCGAACAGCGCGCCGCGGCGTCGAAGACGCTGGCCGCCAGCCTGCGCGCCAGCGGCTTGTTCGAGCAGGTCAGCAACGGCGAGAACGACGCCTGGGCCGATGTCGGCCGCTGGATGTTCGAGCGCCGCTACGCGTTGAGCCCGGCCACCGCGCCGGAGCGCTTCACGCCCGACGGCCTGCGCGACGCCATCGACGACACGCTGTCGCTGCTGGGTACGCCGGCCGGCAACGCGGTCAAGCCGCTGCTCGATCAAGACCCCACCGGCGAGGTGCAGCGCATCGCCGAGACGCTGATCCCGGCGCGGGCGCCGCGCACCGAGCTTGGCGTCTGGGTGGCTCGCCAGGGTGGGCGCGCCTTGTTGCTGGCCGGCACACGCGCCGCCGGCGCCGACCTCGACGCGCAACAGGCGGCCATCAAGGCGGTGCGCAGCGCCTTCGCGCCGCTGGCTGCGCAAGGCCTGACGCTGCAAATGAGCGGCGCGCCGGTGTTCGCCGTCGACAGCCGGGCGCAGATCGAGCGTGAGGTCGAGTGGCTGGCCATCGCCGGCACGGTGCTGATGAGTTCGCTGCTGCTGCTGGCCTTCGGCTCGCCGAAGGCGCTGCTGGTGGCGGCGCTGCCGGTGGCCACCGGCGTCGTCACCGGTGTCGCCGCGGTCAGCCTGGCCTTCGGCACGGTGCACGGCGTCACGCTCGGTTTCGGTTCGACGATGATCGGCGAAGCCGTCGACTACGCCATCTACTACCTGATCCAGGCTCGCGGCCACGCCAGCCCGGGCTGGCGCCAATGGCTGAAGAGCGGCTGGCCGACGGTGCGGCTGGGGCTGCTGACCTCCGTCTGCGGCTTCGCGGCGCTGCTCTTCTCGGGCTTTCCGGGGCTGGCGCAGCTGGGCCTGTTCTCGATAGCCGGGCTGGTGTGCGCGGCGCTGACGACGCGCTTCGTGCTGCCGGTGCTGATGCCCGACGGCTCGCGCGGCATGGGGCTGCGGCGCCAGCTCGGCACGCTGGCGCGCGTGGCGGTGGCCTGGCTGCCGCGCACGCGCTGGCTCTGGCTGGCGCTGGGCGTGGCGGCGGCGCTGCTGACCTGGCAGCGCAGCGACCTGTGGCATGCCGAGCTGTCGTCGCTGAGCCCGATCTCCAAGCAGGCGCTGGACCTCGACGCCAGCCTGCGCGCCGACCTCACGTCCAGCGACGCCGGCGGCCTGGTCGTCGTGCAGGGGCCGGATGCCGAGACCACGCTGCAGCGCGCCGAAGCCGCGGCCGAGCGGCTGGACAAGCTGGTCGACCAGCGCGTGCTCGCCGGCTACGACAGCGTGACGCGCTTCCTGCCCAGCCTGGCGACGCAGCAACGCCGCCGCGCCGCGCTGCCCGATGCGGCGCCGCTGCGCGCAGCACTGGCCGAAGCCACGCGCGGCGGACCGCTGAAGGCCGAGCGGCTGGCGCCTTTCGTCGACGCCATCGCGGCCGCGCGCCAACGCCCGCCCGAAACGCCCGCCAGCGTGCAAGGCAGCGCGATCTCGCCGCTGGTCGGCGCCTTGCTGCTGCAGCGCGGCGACGGCAGCTGGTCGGCGCTGTTGCCGCTGCAGCCGGTGACGGACACGGTAGACAGCGTCGCGGTGACGCAGGCGCTGCAAGACCTGCCCGACACGCAGCTGCTCGACATCGGCCGCGAACTCGCGCGCATGTACGAGCGCTACCTCGGCGAAGCCGAAGCGCAGGCGCTGCTCGGCGCCCTCGGCGTGGTGTTGCTGGTGGCGCTTTGGCTGCGCTCGCCGCGGCGCGTGCTGGCGGTGTGCCAGCCGCTGGCGCTGGCGGTGATCCTGACCCTGGGCGGGCTGGCGCTGCTGCATGTGTCGCTGGGCATCCTGCACCTGGTCGGCCTGCTGCTGGTGGTGGCGGTGGGCTCGAACTACGCGCTCTTCTTCGACCTGCTGCAGCAGAACCCCGGTGCTGCCGACGACGACACGCTGGCTTCGCTGCTGCTGGCCAACCTGACGATCGTGATCTCGTTCGGGCTGATCGCGATTTCGCAGATCCCGGCGCTGTCGGCGATCGGCCGCGTCGTCGCGCCCGGCGCGCTGCTGGCGCTGCTGCTGGCCGCGGCTTTCGCGCCGCGCAAGGCGGCCCGGCCATGACGAAGACCTGTGCCAGAATTTTGCTGCCGCCGGTCGTCCTGGCGTCCAGCCGTTCCGCACCCATGGCCACCGCCCCTGCCGCCTTGCCTGCCGCCCTGCCAGCGGCCACCACGCGCTGGCCCTGGCCACCGCTGATCAGCGCCAGCGTCGGCCTGCACGCGGCTGCCGCCGGCGCGGCCTTGCTGGTGCCGGGCGCCGAGAGCTGGGCACTGGCCGGCGTGGTGCTGAACCATGTCGGCCTGGCCACGGCCGGCCTGTGGCCGCGCAGCCAGGTGCTCGGGCCGAACCTGACGCGGCTGCCGGCCGCCGCCGCGGCGCGCGGCGGCATCGCGATCACCATCGACGACGGCCCCGACCCTGACACCACGCCGGCGGTGCTGGACCTGCTGGCCGAACACGGCGCGCGCGCCACCTTCTTCTGCATCGCCGAGCGCGCGCGGCAGCACCCGGCGCTGCTGCGCGAGATCGTCGCCCGCGGCCACGACGTGCAGAACCACAGCCAGCACCACCGGCACGACTTCTCGCTGCGGCTGGCGCCGGCGCTGCACCGGGAAATCGCCCAGGCGCAGGACACGCTGGCGCAGCTGACCGGCGTGCGCCCGCATTGCTTCCGCGCCCCGGCGGGGCTGCGCAACCCGCTGCTCGACCCGGTGCTGCACCGGCTGGGGCTGAACCTGATCAGCTGGACGCGGCGCGGCTTCGACACGCGCGAAGCCGACCCGCAGCGCGTGCTGGCGCGGCTGCAGCGCCGGCTGGCCGCCGGCGACATCCTGCTGCTGCACGACGGCCATGCGCAGCGCACGGCGCAAGGCCGCGCGGTGCTGCTGGACGTGCTGCCGCCGCTGCTGCAGCGCTGCCGCGCCGCCGGGCTGCACCCGGTGACGCTGCAGGATGCGGTACCGCCGCGCCATGCCCCGCGATGACGCCCGCTGAAGCACGCATCGACGCCGAGGCCAGCTCATGAAGCCGCTGGCGGTCAGCCTGCACACGCTGGTCAGTGCGCTCGGGCGCGGCCGCGACGCGAGCTTCGAAGCGCTGCAGTCCGGCCGCACCGGCCTGGCGCAGCGCGACTTCGAAAGTGCGAACCTCGGCAGCTGGCTCGGCGTCGTCGATGGCCTGGACGACATGCCCTGGCCGGCCGATTTTTCCGACGCTGCCGCCTTCGACTGCCGCAACAACCGCCTGGCCGAACTGGCCTTGCAGACCGACGGCTTCGGCGACGGCGTGCGCCGCGCCGCGCAACGCTGGGGCGCGGCGCGCATCGGCGTCTTCCTCGGCACCAGCACCTCGGGCATCCTGCAGACCGAACTCGCCTACCGCCGGCGCGACGCCGCCACCGGCGCGCTGCCGGCCGACCTGCACTACGCCGAGACGCACAACACCTACTCGGTCGCGCGCTACGTGCGCGCCGCGCTCGGCCTGGCCGGGCCGGCTTACGTGGTGTCGACGGCGTGCTCGTCCAGCGCCAAGGTCTATGCGGCAGCGGCGCGCATGATCGAGCTCGGCCTCGTCGACGCGGCCGTCGTGGGCGGCGTCGACAGCCTGTGCCTGACCACGCTGTACGGCTTCAAGTCGCTGGAGCTGATGGCGCCCGACATCTGCCGCCCGTGGGATGCTGACCGCGCCGGCCTGTCGATCGGCGAAGCCGCGGCCTTCGCCCTGGTCGAACGCGATGCCGAGCAGCCGATGGCCTGGCTGCTGGGCAGCGGCGAAAGCAGCGACGGCCACCACATGAGCAGCCCGCACCCCGAGGGCGCGGGCGCCGTGCTGGCCATGCGTGCGGCGCTGGCCGCCGCCGGCCTGGCCGCCGATTCCGTCGACTACCTGAACCTGCACGGCACCGGCACGCCGGGCAACGATGCAGCCGAAGATCTGGCGGTGTGCAGCGTCTTCGGCCGCGCGCTGCCGTGCAGCAGTACCAAGGGCTTCACCGGCCACACGCTGGGCGCGGCCGGCGGCGTCGAAGCGTCGATCACGATGCTGGCCTTGCAGCACGGCCTGGCGCCGGCCGGGCTGAACCTGCGCCGGCCCGACCCGGCACTGCACGCCCACTACCTGACCGAGCCGCTGCGGCGCCAGCTAGCCGTCGCGGCGAGCAATTCCTTCGGCTTCGGCGGCAGCAATGCCTGCCTGGTGTTCGGGGCGGCGCGGTGAAGCTGGCGGTCGACATCCTCGGCATCGGCCTGCTCGGCCCCGGCCTGGCCGACTGGCCCAGCGGCGCGCTGCTGTTGAGCGAAGGCGGCGGCTGGTGCCATGCGCCGACGTTGGTGCCGGTGCCGCTGCGCCTGCCAGCCACCGAACGGCGGCGCGCCGGTGCGGTGGTGAAGACGGCCATCGTCGTCGCCGACCAGGCCTGCGTCGCGGCCGGCATAGCCCCGGCGACGCTGCCCACGGTGTTCAGCTCGTCGACCGGCGAGCCGGCCAACTGCCACGCGCTGTGCGAAGCGCTGGCGACGCCGGACCGCCTGGTCTCGCCGACCCGCTTCACGAACTCGGTGCACAACGCGCCGGCCGGTTATTGGCACATCGCGACGCAGTCGATGCAGCCGTCGACCAGCCTGTGCGCCCACGACGCCAGCTTCGGCACCGGGCTGCTGGAAGCGGCGGTGCAATGCGTCCACACGCAGGCGCCGGTGCTGCTGGTGGCCTGCGACGTGCCCTACCCCGAGCCGCTGCACGGCGTGCGGGCGCTGACCGATGTTTTCGGCGTGGCTTTCGTGCTCGCGCCGGGCACGGCGCTGGACCTGAGCCTGGATGCCGAAAGCGCGGCCACGGCCTGCACCGAAGCCGGCCTGGAGCAGGTGCGTGTCGGCAACCCGGCGGCGCGCGCGCTGCCGCTGCTGCAGGCGCTGGCGCAGCGCCGCAGCGGCCGGCTGGTCATCGAAGGGCCGGGCGGCCTGGCGCTGCAGGTCGAGGCTGTCGTGACGCACGAGCCCGCCACGCTGGACCACGCCGGCATCGCCGCGCGCATTCCGCACAGCGGCCGCATGTGCCTGCTGGACGCGCTGCTGGGCTGGAACGCCGACGAGATCCGCTGCCGCGCCGGCAACCACGCCGATGCCGAGCACCCGCTGCGCTGTGCCGATGGCCTGCTGGCCGCCAACGCGATCGAATACGCGGCACAGGCGATGGCCTTGCACGCGGCGCTGAATGCCGCGCCGGGCAGCGAACCGAAGCCCGGCTTCCTGGCCGCGGCGCGCCAGGTGCGGCTGCTGGTGCCGCGGCTGGACGACGCGCCGGGCCCGCTGCTCGTGCATGCCACGCGCCAGGCTGGCGGCGACAGCCAGGCGATCTACCGCTTCGCGCTGCACGACGCGGCGGGCCGGCTGCTCGTCGACGGCCGCGCCACCGTCGTGCTGAACACGCCGCTGGTAGCCTCATGAGTCTTGACGGCAAACGCGCTCTCGTCACCGGTGCCAGCGGCGCCCTGGGCAGCGCCATCGCGCGCCGGCTGGCCGCCGACGGCGCCACCTTGCTGCTGCACGCGAACCAGAACGGCGACGCCGTGCGCGCGCTGGCCGAGAGCATCCAGGCCGACGGCGGCCGCGCCGAATGCTGGGTTTTCGACCTCACCGACGACCGGGCCGCGGCCGACGCGGTGGCTGGCATGCTGGCCGGCGGCACGGTGCAGATCATCGTCAACAACGCCGGCGTGCACGACGACGCGGTGTTCCCCGGCATGCGCGCCGAACAGTGGCACCGCGTCATCGATGTCTCGCTGCACGGCTTCTTCCGCGTCACGCAGCCGCTGATCCTGCCGATGCTGCGCACGCGCTGGGGGCGCGTCATCAACATCTCCTCGGTGGCCGCACTCGCCGGCAACCGCGGCCAGGTCAACTACGCCGCGGCCAAGGGCGCGCTGAACAGCGCCACCAAGGCCTTGTCGCTGGAAGTGGCCAGCCGCGGCGTCACCGTCAATGCCATCGCGCCGGGCATCATCGAGTCGCCGATGGCCGCCGGCGCCTTCGACGCCGAGGCCATCGCACGGCTGGTGCCCGCCAAACGCGCCGGCCGGCCCGACGAAGTGGCGGCACTCGCCGGCTTCCTGGCCAGCGCCGAAGCCGGCTACATCACGGGCCAGGTGATCTCGATCAACGGCGGACTGTATTGAAGAACCCAGGAGAGAAATACATGCATCGCACCTTTGCCACCATCGCCACCGCCGCGCTGCTGGCCGGCTGCAACAACCTGCCGCCGGCCGACTCGAAAGCCACGATGGCGCAGAACAAGTCAGCGCTGTATTCACCGTCGATCCCGGCTTCGGCGGCAGCGGCCGAGGCCAAGGTTCCGCCGGGCATGAACGAACGCGGCGAAGTGGTCGACTCGGCCAAGATCGAAGCCGGGCACGGTCAGCGCGTCAAGGGCGTCGACGGCTGGGACGGCGAGATCATCGGCAAGCCGGTGCCCGGCACCAAGTTCGAGAAGCTGCAGATCGGCATGCCGATGGCGCAGGTGCTGAAGATCGCCGGCGAGCCCAGCGATGGCGGCACGCGCGTGTCGGGCACGATGTTCAACCCGCTGTACATCGGCAACGACAAGTACAAGCGCGAGCTGCTGTACCCCGGTGTCGGCCGGCTCGTCTTCGGCGACAGCGTCGGCTTTGCGGCGTCGAGCGGCGGGCGCCTGATCTGGATCATCTACAACCCGAACGAGCCGGCCACGCGGTGAACGGGCGGCGGCCCATCGAGCCGGTCGCGATCACCGACTACACCGTCAGCTGCGCCGCCGGCAGCGGCCGCGCGGCGCTGCTGCAGGCCATCGGCGGACAGCACAGCGCGCTGCGAGAGCACGACGACGCACGGCTGCCGACCTGGGTCGGCCGCGTCGACGGCCTCGAAGAGGCGCCGCTACCGGCGGCCCTGGCCGGCTGGGACTGCCGCGCCACGCGGCTGGCCTGGCACGGCTTGCAGGCCGACGGCTTCGTCGGCGCGGTGCAGGCCGCGCGGCAGCGCTTCGGCGCGGCGCGCATCGGTCTGGCGCTCGGCACGTCGGCATCGACCATCGCCGTTTCGGAACAGGCCTACCGCGGGCTGGATGCCGACGGCCGCTTCCCCGCGCCGCTGCGCAACGAGCGGCTGAACACGCCGCATGCGCTGGCCGCCTTCGTGCAGCAAGCGCTGCAACTCGAAGGGCCGTGCGTCACGGTCTCCACGGCCTGCTCGTCCAGCGCCAAGGCCTTTGCCAGTGCCGAGCGCTGGCTGCGGCTGGAACTGGCCGACGCGGTGGTGGTGGCCGGCGTCGAAGCGCTGTGCGCCAGCCTGCTGTACGGCTTCCGCTCGCTCGGCCTGCTGTCGCCCGAACCCTGCCGGCCTTTCGGCCCGCGCCGCCGCGGCATCAGCATCGGCGAAGCGGCGGGCTTCGCACTGCTGCAACGCGGCCCCGGCGCGCTGCAGCTGCTTGGCTACGGCGAGTCCAACGACGCACACCATATGTCGAGCCCGCACCCGCAAGGCCTGGGCGCCGAAGCCGCGCTCGACGATGCGCTGGCCCGCGCCGGGCTGGACAGCGCCGACATCGACTTCGTCAACCTGCACGGCACGGCCAGCGAACGCAACGACGAGGTCGAAGCCGCGCTGCTGGTGCGCCGCTACGCCGACAGCACGCATGCCTGCGCGACCAAGGGCCTGACCGGCCACACGATGGGCGCGGCCGGCATCGTCGAAGCGGCGATCTGCCTGCTGGCGCTGGACAGCGGCGTGCTCGCCGGCAGCGCCCACACCGAAGCCGCCGACCCGGCATTCGGCCCCGGCTTCGCGGCGCGGCTGCGCCTGTTGCCGGCGCGCGGCCGGGTGCGCCATGCGGCGAGCCATTCGTTCGGCTTCGGCGGCAACAACAGCGTGCTGGTGTTCGGCCGCGCATGAAGACGCAGACGCTGTTCATCGACGGCATCGCGCTGTGGTCGCCGGCGCTGCCGGGCTGGGATGCAGCGCGTGGCGCCTTGCGCGGCGGGGCGCTGCCGCCGCCTTCGGCCACCCGGCGCCCGGCCACCGGGCTGCTCGGCGCCAACGAGCGCCGGCGTGCGCCCGATTCGGTGCTGCTGGCGCTGGAGGTCGCGCAGGCCGCCGTGCAGGCCTCCGGCCACGACGCGGCCACACTGGCCAGCGTGTTCAGCTCGACGCACGGCGACCTGGCCATCGTCGACGCGTTGTGCACGACGCTGGCCGAAGACCCGCTGCTGCTGTCGCCGACCCGCTTTCACCATTCGGTGCACAACGCGGCTTCAGGCTACTGGGCCATCGCCAGCGGCTGCCGCCGCGCCAGCAGCGCCGTCGCCCATTTCGGCCATGCCTTTGCGGCCGGCTGGCTGGAATCGGCGGGCCAGTGCGCGGCCGATGGCGAACCGGTGCTGCTGGTCGGCTTCGACACCGAAGCCTGCGGCGCGCTGGCTTCGACGAACCGCAGCCGCGGCCTGCTCGGCGTGGCGCTGGTGCTGTCGCCGCAGCGGGGCCCGCGCTCGAGCTGGCGCGTCGACTGGGCATTGCACGCAGCGGCCGCCGAGGCGCCGCCGCTGCGCTCGGCCGCGGCACGCGCGCTGGCCGACAACGCGATGGCCGACGCGTTGCCGCTGTTCGAAGCACTGGCCGGCGACGCCGCGGCGCAGCTCGCGCTGCCGCTGGGCCCGCAGCTGGCGCTGGCGCTCAGCGCCGTACCGGGCGCATGATCGGCGGCGATGACCACCCCCTCGACAGCGCACGACCTCGTCATCCTGGGCGGCGGCCTGGCCGGCTTGACGCTGGCGCTGCAGCTGCGCCAGCGCCTGCCCGATCTCGACGTGCTGGTGCTCGAACGCCGCGCCCACCCGGTGCCGCTGGCCTGCCACAAGGTCGGTGAGTCCAGCGTCGAGATCGGCGCGCAGTATTTCGAGCAGGTGCTGGGCCTGAAAGAGCACCTGGACAGCCAGCAGCTGCGCAAGTTCGGCTTCCGCTTCTTCTTCTCCGAAGGCCGGCGCGACCTGCACCGCGTGACGGAACTCGGCGCCAGCCGGCCGCTGCCGGTGGCCGCCTACCAGCTCGACCGCGGCATCTTCGAAAACTTCCTCGGTGAAGAGTGCCGGCGCCGCGGCGTGCGCTTCGTCGACAACGCGATGGTGCGCAAGCTCGTCTTGTCCGACGACGGCAGCCCGCACGAAGTCAGCTGGCAGCGCAGCGGCGAAGCGGTGCAAGCAATTCGCGCACGCTGGGTCGTCGACGCCAGCGGCCGCGCCGGGCTGATCAAGCGCCAGCTCGGCCTGGGCCTGGACAACGCGCACGACGCGCACGCGGTGTGGTTCCGCATCAGCGAGCGCATCTGCATCGACGACTGGAGCGACGACGCGGCCTGGCGCGCGCGCTGCGACACGCCGACACGCTGGCTGTCGACGAACCACATGGTCGGCGCGGGTTACTGGGTCTGGCTGATCCCGCTGGCGTCGGGCTCGCATTCGGTGGGCATCGTCGCCGACCCGAAGTTCCACCCGATCGAAGGCATGAACACCTTCGACAAGGCGATGGACTGGCTGCGCGAATACCAGCCCAGCGTCTTCGACAGCCTCGACGGCAAGCGCCACCTGCTGCAGGACTTTGCCTTCTTCCGCCGCTTCTCGTACGACTGCAAGCAGGTCTTCTCGGCGCAGCGCTGGGCGCTGGCCGGCGAGGCCGGGCGCTTCCTGGACCCGTTCTATTCGCCGGGCAGCGACTTCATCGCCATCGGCAACACCTACATCACCGAACTCGTCGCGCGCGACCGCGCCGGGCTCAAGCTCGGCGCGCACACGCAGATCTACGAGCAGATCTTCCGTTCGTTCTACGACAGCACGCTGGCGCTCTACGTCGACCAATACGGCCTGTTCGCCGACCCCGAAGTGCTGCCGACGAAGGTGATCTGGGACTACGCCTACTACTGGGGCGTGCTGGCGCAGCTGTTCTGCCAGCGCCGCCTGGCCGACCTGGCGTCGCTGTCGCACCTGCGCGACGAGCTGGCGCGCTGCCAGCAGCTGAACATCGAGGTGCAGGCCTTGCTGCGCCGCTGGAGCGCCGTCAGCGCCCGGCGCAACCCGGCGGTGATGCTCGACCAGGCGTCGATGCCGTGGTTCGTCGAGCTCAACCGCAGCCTGCTCGACGCGCCGCTGGACGACACCGCCTTCCGCGAGCGCATCCGCACGTCGACGAAGATGCTGCACGCGCTGGCGCACGAACTGCTGGAACGCGCGACGGCCGAACACCCGGCGCTCGACGGCAGCGCCTTGCGCGCGCTGCTGCCGGTGACGGCCGAGGTCTTCGCGCCGATGCTGTTCCCGAACGGGGACGCGCTACAGGCGGTCTGAATGCGGAACAGCCTTCACCGCAGAGGTGCTGAGAGCGCTGAGGTACGCAGAGGTCAATCTGCTTTCCTCTGCGTTGACTCTGCGTTCTCCGCACCTCTGCGGTGAATGAATTCAGTCCTGAAACGGCGCCTGCCGGCGCAGCTTGCGCACGATCAACACCGGCAGCCGCAGCACGAATTCCAGCATCAGCCGTGCATGCATCCAGCTCAGCAGGACGTTGTCGCGGCCGTAGCGGAAATGCGAGACACCGCCCTCGGCGGCGGTGAGGTACTTCACCGGCGCGTCTCGGTTGATCGGCTTGACGCCTCGCCAGGCCAGGCGCACGACGGCTTCGGTGTCGAAGTCGAAGCGGCGCATCCACGGCTGGCGCTGCATCACCGCAACCAGCTTGTCGATCGGGTAGACGCGAAAGCCGTACAGCGAATCGGCCACGCCCGCGCCCAGCGTCTCGAGGTTCGTCCACCAGTTCGAAACACGCCGGCCGCGCACGCGCAGCAGCGGCGCGCTGGCGTCGAAGACCGGGCGGCCGAGGATCATGCAATCCGGCCGCGCCAGCGAAGCCTGCATGAAGGCCGGGATCAGCGCCGCCGGGTGCTGGCCGTCGCTGTCCATCGTCAGCGCGTGGCTGAAGCCGGCCGCGGCGGCCTGCTGCAGGCCGTGCAACACCGCCGCACCCTTGCCGGCGTTTTGCGGCAGCACCCAGACGCGCAGGCCGGTGTCGCGCGCGGCCAGCGCCTGCAGGCCGGCGGCCGTGCCGTCGTCGCTGCCGTCGACAACCACCCAGACGGGGCTCCACTGCGCGCGCGCCGCGGCCACGGTGGCGTAGACCTGCATGCCGGTGTTGTAGCTCGGGATCAGCACCAGGTGCGTGGTCGACGGCTTCATGCGGCGGGTGTCTCCAGCCGGCGCACGCCGGCGGCGAAATAGGCTTCGATCTCGGCCAGCAGCGCGGCGTGGTCGGCGCAGGGCTCGAAGCGGCGGCCCAGGCGCACCGTGAAGACGATCGGCAGCGGCGGCAGCCGCCACAGCGGCCAGCCTTTGCCGAGATAGGGCGAATCGGTGTCGATGAAGACGGTCTGGATCGGCGCGTCGGCGAGCTTGGCGATCATCGTCACGCCGGGGCGGAACGGGTTCAGCGGCCGCTGCGTCGTGCGCGTGCCTTCGGGAAACAGCACCAGCTGGCCGCCCTGGCGCAGGTCGGCCACGGCCAGGCGGATCAGGCCGCGCGGCGTGTCGTTGCGGATGTAGCGCGCCAGCCGCGCGCCCGGGCCGAGAAAAGGGTTGCGCATCAGGCTGGCCTTCATGATGCAGGCGCTGCGCGGCAGCCGCGCCACCAGCATCAGCGCGTCGAGCATGCTCGGGTGGTTGGCCACGACGATCAGCCCGGGTTCGTCGCGCAAGCTGTCGAGTACGTCTGAATGCAGGTGCATCATGCCGGTGAGGTGGGCGAAGCGCCAGAACCCGTCGTAGCCGCGGGCGATGGCGGCACGGCCCAGGCGCCGGCCGGTGGCGCGCGGCAGCAGCGGGTACAGCGCCAGCGCGACGAGGTTCCAGACCACCGACATCAGCCCCAGCAGCAGCAGCATGCCTTGCAGCGCCACCCACTTGAAGGGAAACAGCAGCCCGTGCACCAGCGCCCCGGTTCGGCTAGCGGTCGTCGGCGACACGTTCATCGGAAACGGCAAAGACCCAGGACATCGCGACGCCCACGGCCAGCTGCTGCCGGCTCGTCACCAGCGGGCTCGGCTCGAAGGCCGCACCGGCGACGCTGTCGGCACGCACGAAGGCGCCGAACCAGGCCCGGCCGAAACGCCGCGACACACCAGCCGTGGCCTGCCAGCCGGCGTAACCGGCGGGTGCGCTGTAGGCCGGGCGCACCGCCGTGGCGTAGGCCGATGCGACATCGTAGTAATAGCCGTGCAGGCGCCGGTCGCCCCACAGCGGGCCTGCTTGCAGGCCGACGTTCCAGCCTTGCGTGTCGATGTCGAGGTTGATCACCGGGGCCAGGCTCCAGCCGATGGTGCGCGGCCGCGATTCGAGCGTCACCACGGCGCGCAGCGGCACGCGCAGGTCGAGCTTCCAGCCGTCGCCGCGGCCGAGCTTGGCGTTCAGCTTGGGGCCGATCTCGAAGCTCGGCGCCAGGTCGGGCATGCCCTGGCGCGCGCTGTCGTCGCGGCTCTTGGTCGGTGGGCTGGCCGACAGGCTGAGATCGAAGTCGACGCGCTCGCCGGCCAGCAGCATGGCGCGCGCGCCATCGCGGTCGGCACGCAGGATGCTGCCGCGGTAGATCACGTACGGCACCGGCAGCAGCCAGCTGTTCGATTCGGCCGAGCCGCGGTAGTGCGGCATGCGCAAGGCACCGACGCCGATGCCGGCTTCCCACAGCGGCTGGTCGGCGAAGGCCGGCAGCGGCAGCGCGATGGCCAGCGCCGCGATGCAGCGAATCGCGTGCCGCCTCATGGCAGCAGCACGCCCGGCGCGAACGCGTGGCCTTCGATCTCCACCAGCAGCTCGCTGCGGCAGATGTCGGCTTCGACATAGACCGCGCCGCGCGCCGCGTGCGATGCCGGGCCGACGGCGGCTTCGAAGCCGTGGCGGATAGCGTCGGCGTCGGCCGCATGGCGCACGTAGAGCGTGCAGTCCAGATCGGCCAGCGTGAAGCGCGCGGTGCCGCGGGCGTGCGCGGCGTCGATCACGGCTTGCAGGTTGGCCAGCGTCTCGCGCAGCTGCGCCTGCACGTCGCCGGCATGCACCGAGTGTTCTCCGACGATGCTGGCCGTGCCGGATATCAGCAGCAGCAGCCGGCCACCGCCGGCATCGGCCAGCGCCGCGCGTGAAAAGCTCGGGCTGCGCGGACCGAACTGCGCCGAGTAGCGGTAGGCCGGCACCTGGCGCGGGTTCTCCAGCGGCAGCGGCGCCTGGCGCGCGGCGAGGAAGCGGATCGCCAGGCCGCCGCTGCGCTTGCCGATCGCGCAGGCCGCCGGCGCGCCTTCGAAGGCGTCGTGCCCGGCTTCGATGAAGGCCTGCTGGCGGCCGATGTTGAAGCGGCGGTAGCGCTCCAGGCCGCCGTCTTCGGCATTGATGCGCGGCAGGTAGTTCCACAGCCGCAGCAGCGGCGGCCGGCCGGCTTCACGCAGCGCCGCAAAGACGGCCAGGTAGGCGCGGCGCGTGGTCTCGGCGAGGTCGGCCCCGGTGTCGGCGGCGTCGATGTGGCCGAACAGCCAGTGGCCGTCATCCCGCCAGGCGACGGCGCCGCTGCGCGCACGATGCCCCGCACCGGCGCCGAACCAGGCGTCGATGCACGCGCCCTGCGGCGACAGCACGCGCACGTCCAGACCCGCCGGCGCATCGCCTTCGTCGGAGATCGGCAGGCCCCAGCCCAGGCCGCCCAGCGGCGCATCGGCGGCGGCCATCGCCACGCACCAGGCGGCCGGCGTCAGGCGGCGGGCACGCAGGCGCGCATCGGTCATGGGCGCGGCGCGACGACGTTCTCGCCCTTCAACGCGCCGAGATCGCGGACATTGCGCCGGTGGTCCAGCCAGGCCCTGACGCTGCGCGGCAAGGCGGCCAGCGAACCCAGGTAGTAGACGCACTTGAAGGCGGTCAGCGAGAGCCAGATCGGCGTCTTGCCGAAGATGTCGCCGGCCAGCAGCGACAGCACCGCTTCCTGCGTGCGCATCGGGTTGCCCGGGTTCATGAACAGGTGGCGCATCGTCGGCGTGGTCATGCGGTGGATGAACCACGAAAACTCGCGCGGGCCCTTGCGGATGTAGCGCTCGAAACCCTGGCGCGCGGCGGCGCCTTCGGCCGGCCGGTCGAGGCAGGTGGCGACCACGTCGACGGCTTCGAAGGCGCTGTTCATCGCCAGGTAGACGCCGGTCGAGAACACCGGGTCGATGAAGGTGTAGGCGTCGCCGATCATCAGATAGCGTTCGCCGCTGCAGCGCGTGCTGGTGTACGAGTAGTTGCCGGTGGCGTAGACCTTGCCGTCGATCAGCGTCGCGCCTTGCAGGCGTTCGGCCAGTGCCGGCGCCATCGCGATGGTGTCGTCGAAGAACTGCTCGACCGAGTTCTCGCGCGACTTCAGGTAGTACGGCCAGCACACCGCGCCGACGCTGGTGCTGCCGTCGGACAGCGGAATGAACCAGAACCAGCCGTGCGGAAACCAGAACAGGCTGATGTTGCCTTCGCGCCGGCCTTCGAGCCGCTGCGCGCCGGTGAAGTGGCCGAACAGCGCGGCGCTGTTGTGCTTGCGGTTCTTGCGCTTCAGGTCGAACTGGTTGGCCAGCAGCGTGTCGCGGCCGCTGGCATCGATGACGAAGCGCGCGCGCCAGCGGCGCTGGCTGCCGTCATCCAGCGCGGCGTCGACCGTCGCGCCTTCGTCGTCGAAGGCGACCTGGCGCACCTTGCAGCCTTCGAGCGTGGTCGCGCCGCAGCTGGCGGCGTGGCGGAACAGGATCTCGTCGAAGGCCGAGCGCCGCACCTGCCAGGCCATCGGCATCGACTTGTCCCAGGCCTCGGCGAACTCGAAGAAGCTGCGGTGCTGGTGTTGCTGCGAGCAGAACTCGATGCCCCACTTGGGCATGCCGATGGCTTCGACCTGGTCGCGCACACCCAGGCGCTCGAGCAGGCGCACGTTGGCCGGCAGCAGCGACTCGCCGATGTGAAAGCGCGGGTGATGCTCTTTTTCCAGCAGCACGACCTGCCGCCCCTGCTTGGCGAGCAGCGCCGCAACGGTGGCTCCGGCCGGCCCGCCGCCGACGACGACAATGTCGCAAGTCGAGGCCTGGGGAGACTGGGTGGACGTCGGCGTCTGGGTCATGCGTGCGCCGCGGCCAGGGCGCGGACATCGACAGTGTCATGGGATTATCGCAAAGTCACCTGCATGAACCGCCCGATCGAACTGCCCCTGCTCCCCCCGCGCCCACCGGCGCGCTGGACGGCCGCGTTCATGCAGCGCATGCGCCGGCACCTGGTGCTGAAGGTGCTGGGCATCAGCCTGTTCATGTGGGTCTTCTTCATCGGCTACTTCCACCTGCTGCGGCATCCGGCCTACGCGGTGGCGGTGATGCCGCTGACGGCGCTGGACCGCTGGATCCCGTTCCAGCCGCAGGCGCTGGCGGCCTACCTGACGCTGTGGTTCTACATCGGCATCGCGCCCGGCCTGCTGCAGAGCCTGCGCGAACTCATCGTCTACGGGCTGTGGGCCGCGGCGCTGTGCAGCGCCGGGCTGGCCTGCTTCTACTTCTGGCCCACCGCAGTGCCGGCGCTGGCGCTCGACGTATCGGGAAACGCCGGCTTCTCGATGCTGCAAGGCGTGGACGCGGCCGGCAACGCCTGCCCGTCGCTGCACGTGGCCACCGCGATGTTCTCGGCGATCTGGATCGACCATCTGCTGCGCCGCATCCGGGCCGCGGCCTGGACGCGGCTGCTGAACGCGGCCTGGTTCGCGGCCATCGCCTGGTCGACATTGGCGATCAAGCAGCATGTGGTGCTCGACGTGCTGGCCGGCGCGCTGCTCGGCATCGCCTTCGCGGCAGCTTCGCTGCGCTGGCGGCCGGGGGTCGGCACGGGGTCGCCGCGCTGAGGCGTGCCGCTATCATCGGCCCGGGGACCGAGGGTGATGGGCGGGAATGGAAGTCGCACGATGAGTTCGCTGACGGAGTTGCAGGATCTGATCCAGCAAAAATACGGCCTCGACCCGGCAGCGCTGGATCCGAACGCTTCGATGCGCGGCAGCGGCATCGACTCGCTGGCCCTGGTGGAATTCCTGTTCGAAGTCGAAGACCGCTATGCGATCTCGGTACCCGATGAGTACTCGAACGTCGACACGCTGGCCGATCTGGCCGCGGTGATCGACAAGGTCAGAGCCTCTCAGACGGCCTGATGCACGAAGTCGTCGTCACGGGCCTGGGCACCGTCTCGCCGCACGGCGACGACGCCGACGCGATGTTCTCGGCACTGATGCGCGGCGAATCCGCCGTGCGCCAAGTCTTCCCCGAACTGCCGAAGCCGGCGCCGGCGGCCACGGTGGCCTTCGACGAGTCGCGCTGGTTCACGAAGCTGCAGCTGGCCGGCGTCGACCGCGTCAGCCAGTTCGCGGTGGCCGCGGCCGACCTGGCGCTGGCCGATGCCGGCGGCAAGGCCGATGTCGACCCCGAACGTTTCGCCGTCTTCGCCGGTTGCGGCATGGGCGGCGCCGCGGCGCTGGAGGCCGCCTACCGCGCGGGCATCGGCGGCAGCGGCCGCGTGCCGCCGCTGACCATCCCGGCCTTCATGCCGAACGCGCCGGCCGCGCACGTGGCGCTGCGCAATGGCGCGCTGGGCCCGGTGCTGACGTATTCGGTGGCCTGTGCATCGTCGGCGGCGGCCATCGCCGAAGCCGCGAAGGCGGTGCAGCGCGGCGAGGTCGACCTGGCGCTGGCCGGCGGCAGCGAAGCGTTGATCGTGCCCGGCGTCGTGCTCGCCTGGCAGGCGATGCAGACGCTGGCCGGCTTCCAGCCCGGTGAGGCCGCCACGTCGTGCCGACCTTTCGCCCGCGACCGCAGCGGCTTTGCGCTCGGCGAAGGCGCGGCCTTCCTGGTGCTCGAATCGGCCGAACGCGCGCGCCGGCGCGGCGCACGCGCCTACGCCGGCCTGGCCGGCTGGAGCCTTGGCTGCGACGGCACGCACCTGACCAAGCCCGACGCACCGGGTCAGCAGCGCGTCTTGCGCGGTGCCTTGCGCCAGGCCGGGCTGCAGCCGGCCGACGTCGGCTACTGCAACGCGCACGGCACGGCCACGCGCATCGGCGACGGCGTCGAGTGCGACGCTCTGGCCACCGTCTGGGGCGCTGCGCTCGACGGCCTGCACGTCAGCTCGACGAAAGCGCTGCACGGCCATCTGCTCGGCGCCGCCGGCGCGCTGGAGGCCTTGATCACCGTGCTGGCGCTGCACCGGCGGCAGCTGCCGCCAAACGCCCACTGCGACCCGGTCGACCCCGGCTGCCCACTGAACCTGGTGCGGCAGCCCGGCACGGCGGCGCCGCAGCTGCAGGCGGCGATCAGCAGTTCGTTCGCTTTCGGCGGCACGAATGCGGCGCTGCTGTTCACGCGGGTCTGATGGACAAAGACGGGACAAAGACGGAACGAAAGCGAAACGAGGGCGCTCGATAGAATGCCGGCTTGCAACGCTCGCCCGCGCGCATGGCCCACGACAACGCTCCCACCGAACCTTCCAAGCCCAGCAACTTCCTGCGCGGCATCATCGAGCGCGACCTCGAAGCCGGCGCCTGGAGCCAGCGACGCTTCGGCGGAAGCCCCGGCGACGGCGCGCACCACCAGGCCGGCGCCCCCGACCCGGCCAAGGTCCGCACGCGCTTCCCGCCCGAGCCGAACGGCTACCTGCACGTCGGCCACGCGAAGAGCATCTGCCTGAACTTCGGCCTGGCGCGCGACCACGGCGGCGTCTGCCACCTGCGTTTCGACGACACGAACCCCGAGAAGGAAGAGCAGGAGTTCGTCGACGCGATCATCGAAGCCGTGCACTGGCTCGGCTTCGACTGGAACGCCAACGGCACCAGCCACCTGTACTACGCCAGCAACTACTTCGACTTCATGCAGCGCGCCGCCGAGGCGCTGATAGCCGCCGGGCTGGCCTACGTCGACGAACAAAGCGCCGATGCGATGCGCGAAAGCCGCGGCGACTTCAGCACGCCCGGCACCGACAGCCCGTTCCGCGGCCGCACACCGGCCGAGAACCTGGCGCGCTTTCGCGACATGCAAGGCGGTGCGCTGCCCGACGGCGCCGCGGTGCTGCGCGCGAAGATCGACATGGCGTCGCCGAACATCAACCTGCGCGACCCGGCGCTGTACCGCATCAAGCACGCCACGCACCACAACACCGGCGACAAGTGGTGCATCTACCCGATGTACACCTACGCGCACCCGATCGAAGACGCGCTGGAGAACATCACCCACAGCATCTGCACGCTCGAGTTCGAAGACCAGCGCCCGTTCTACGACTGGCTGCTCGACAACCTGGCCGCCTTGGGCCTGCTGGCGCGGCCGACGCCGAAGCAGTACGAGTTCGGGCGCCTGAACCTGAGCTACGTCATCACCAGCAAGCGCAAGCTGAAGGCGCTGGTCGACGAGAAGATCGTCGATGGCTGGGACGACCCGCGCATGCCGACGCTGTTCGGCATGCGCCGGCGCGGCTACACGCCGGAGAGCATCCGCGCCATGGCCGACGGCAGCGGCGCCAGCAAGACCAACATCTGGCTCGACTATTCGGTGCTCGACGGCTGCCTGCGCGACGACTTGGAAGCCAAGGCGCCGCGTGCGATGGCCGTCATCGACCCGGTGAAGCTGAAGCTGACGAACTGGGCCGAGGTCTACGCCGCCGGCCACGTCGAACCGTGCCACGCGCCGGCGCACCCGCACCAGCCGGAACTGGGCAACCGCGTCTTCGGCCTCGGCGCCGAGGTCTGGATCGAGCGCGACGACTTCGCCGAGGCGCCGGCCAAGGGCTTCTTCCGCCTGTTCCCGGGCAACAAGGTGCGGCTGAAGTACGGCCTGGTGGTCGAGTGCACCGGCTGCGAAAAAGCCGCCGACGGCAGCATCAGCGCGGTGCTGGCGAAGGTGGTGCCCGACACGCGCAGCGGCACGCCGGGCGCCGACGCCGTGAAGGTCAAGGGCACCATCACCTGGGTGGCGGTGCACGACGCGCTGGCCGCCACCTTCAACCTCTACGATCGCTTGTTCACCGAGCCGCAGCCCGACGCCGGCGGCCGCGACTTCCGCGAGGTGCTGAACCCGAACAGCAAACGCGTCGCCGGCGGCTATGTCGAGCCGTCGCTGGCCGGCTCCGCGCCGGACCAGCGCTTCCAGTTCGAACGCCACGGCTATTTCGTCAGCGACCGCAAGGACCACCGCGCCGATCAGCCGGTGTTCAACCGCATCACGACGCTGCGGGACAGCTGGGCCAAATAGCCCGGCTTTCGCTTCAGCCCGGCCTTCGCTTCAGGCCTGATGCCGGCGCCGTACCAGCGCCAGCATCACCGCGCCGCCGGCCAGCATCAGCGCCCAGCCGCCCGGCTCGGGCACCGGGATGGCCGATGTCACGAAGTGGCCGTCGGTGGCCAGCCCGTTGGCGGCCGTGAAGCCGTAGTACACCGGCGCGCCGTCCAGGCCCAGTGCGCTGAAGTCGACCGCCGCCTGCACCGAGAAGCTGCCGAGGTTGACGTGGTGGATGCTGCCCGTCAGCGTGCCGCTGCTGTCGCCCAGGCCCGAAGGCGTGTAGTCGACGGTGGCCAGCCATTGGTAGTCGGGGTCGCGGATGCTGTCGCCCAGGCCGGTTTCGGTATAGGCCAGCGGCGTGATGTTGCCGCCCGTCAGCACCTGCAGGCTGGGCGACACCGGTTCGCCGTCGAAGTTGAAGGTGTCGATGGCGAAGGCCACGCTGGCGCTGCCCAGGCCGTCGTAACCCAGGCCCGAGCCGGCACCGCCGAGGGCGGGTGCCGTGGTCAGCGTGAAGGTCATGCCGTCGCCGCGCAGGTCGTTGCTGACCGGAATGAAGAAGTGGAAGCTGAAGGCAAAGGCCTGGTTGAAGTCGATCGACAGCGCCGTGGGCGCGAAACCGGCGCCGCCCTGTCCGCCGACGGCCGGCGCGGTGAGCACCAGGTTGCTGTACATGAAGCCGTTGCCGGGGGTCTCGTTCGACGCCGTGGCCGAACCCAGCAGGGTCCAGGTGGTGAAGTCGGTGAAGCCGGTCGACAGGTCTACGCCCTGCTGCGCCTGCGTGCCGGAAGAGACCAGTGCCAGTGCCGTGCCGGCGGCGGCCAGCCAGGGATGCCGTGACGTCGTTTTCATGTCGGTGACCTTCTCTGCTGTCTTGCGTCGAAACGCGATGCCGGCAGTCTGCTGGGCCAGCGTTAGGCAAACGCAAAATCCGGGCACCTTGCACGCCCCCCGGTTCGCGGGGTGGGAGCCGCCGGCAGGCGCCGTACCACAATGGCCGGCGAGGAGACAAGAACGATGGACAGAAGGCAAACACTGGCCGCGATGGGCGCCGGCCTCGGCGTCTGGCGCCCGGCCCGGGCGGCCGATGGCGTGACCGACACTGAAGTGCTGCTCGGCCAGAGCGGGGTGCTCAGCGGCGTGCTCGGCGTCCCGGTGAAGGCGCTGCTGGCCGGGGCACAGGCGGCCTTCGACGCCGTCAACGCCGCCGGCGGCGTGGCGGGCCGGCGGCTGCGGCTGCTGTCGCTGGACGACGAGCTGGCCCCGCCCAAGGCCGTGGCCAACTACCGCACGCTGCTGGAGCAGCACAAGGTGTTCGCGCTGTTCGCCTGCGTCGGCTCGGGCACCACGGCGGCGGCGGCCGAGGTGATGCAGGGCACCGATGCGGTGACGGTCGGCGGCTATGCGGTTGCCGACTCGGCGCGCGAACGCATGGGCCGCTCCGCGTTCTTCGTCCGCGCCACCACGCGCCGCGAAGCCGAGGTGCTGGTGCGCCAGCTCACCACCGTCGGCATGACGCGCATCGCCATGGCGCACCTGGACAACGCCGGCGGCCAGGAAGCGCTGAAGCTGCTCGCCGACGTGCTGCAGGCCAGCCAGCTGAAGCCCGTGGGCAGCGCCGCGATCAAGGGCGATGGCAGCAACCTGGGCGCGCAGGCGCGCGAACTCGCCGCCAGCAACCCGCAGGCGGTGTTGATGTACCTCGGCGGCCGCTTGCCGGCCGACCTGATGACGGCGCTGCGCCAGGCCGGCAGCCACCCAACCTTCTACGGCATGTCCATCGTCTCCGGCGAGATCGCCGCCAAGGCGCTGGGCGAGCAGGCCCGCGGCCTGGCGATTGCGCAGGTCATGCCTTACCCGTGGTTCAAGGGCTCGCCCGACCTGCAGACCTACCAGCGCGGCATCGAAAAGGCCGGCGTCGGCATCAACTACTACAGCATCGAAGGCTGGGTCAACGCGCAGGTGCTGATCGAAGCGCTGCGGCGTTGCGATCGCGATCTGACACGGGCCCGCTTCGCTGCCGCACTGCGCGCGCTGAAGACGCGCATCGCCGGTCTGGACATCGACTTTACGGCCGGCGGCATTGCCGCTTCGCGCTTCGTCGAACTGGTGCAGGTGCGCAGCGACGGCACGTTCGCGCGCTGACCCCGTCTTTCCAGCCAGCCGTGAAACTGTGCAAAGCCGCTGGCGCAGCGCCGCGGTTTGTGCCAAATTGCCTTTCGACAACGCCGTCGAAAGGAGGCCCTTCGATGTTGCAAACCTGGTTTCGCAAGGCCGCGCCGCTGGCGCTGGCCGCTGCTGCCGGTGCTGCTTCGGCAGCCGGCAGCGTCGACGTGCGTTTCATCGATGCCGCCCGCTTCAGCGATGCCGGCTTCGGCGAACGCGAGATCGCGCACACCACCGATACCCTGGGCCAGTACCTGCAGACGCTGGGCAAGCGCCTGCCCGACGGGCAGAAGCTGCAGGTCGAGGTGCTCGATGTCGACCTGGCCGGCTGGGTGCGGCCCACGTCGCGCCTGAACGTCCGGGTCCTGAACGGCCGTGCCGACTGGCCGCAGATCCGGCTGCGCTACACGCTGCTGGCCGACGGCCGCACGCTGCAGGCGGGCGAGGATCGCGTCAGCGACATGAGCTACCTCTGGCCCGGCGGCAAATTCGCCGACAGCGGCGAGCTGTACTACGAGCGCCGCATGCTGGGGCGCTGGTTCAACGAGCACTTCGCCGCGCCCTGAGCCACCGAGCCACCGCACGCTGACCTGCGATGATCGGGTCTGACCCATCCTCGACAGGAGACGCGTCCTTGACCTCCAGCCCCCTCTTGCGCCGTATTGCCGGCGCCGCCGCCCTGCTGCTGAGCCTGCCGCTGGCGGCGCAGGCGCAGAACGCCGCCATCACCAAGGCCAGCGCCGAACCCGGTGCCGTGGTCAGCGCCAGCGGCCTGATCTACCGTTCGCTGAAGGAAGGCAGCGGCCCCAACCCCGCTGCCACCGACACCGTGCGGGTGCACTACCGCGGCACCTTCCCCGATGGCGGTGAGTTCGACAGCTCTTACAAGCGCGGTGAGCCGGCCGAGTTTCCGCTCAACCGCGTCATCAAGTGCTGGACCGAAGGCGTGGCAAAGATGAAGGTCGGCGGCAAGGCCAAGCTGACCTGCCCGCCGGCCATCGCCTATGGCGAAAAGGGTGCCGTCGGCGCGATCCCGCCGAACGCGACGCTGCAGTTCGAGGTCGAGCTGATCGGCATCGTCGTCAGCAAGTAGGCGTCTAGAAGGCCTTCCGGCCCAGCAGCACCGCCGCCAGCACCAGCGCGCCGGCGACGACGCCGGCGCCGGCCTGGGCCAGTGCCGGCAGCAGCGCTTCGGCCACGCCGCCGAGGCCTTGCACGGCGTTTTCGATGGCGTGGTGCAGCGGCGGCACGCCGTGCACCAGGATGCCGCCGCCGACGAGGAACATCGCCGCCGTGCCGGCCACCGACAGCGTCTTCATCAGCCAAGGCGCCGCGGCGAGGATGGCGCGGCCGGCCGCGCGCCCGGTGGCGCTGCCCTGGCGGCTCAGGTACAAGCCCAGGTCGTCGAGCTTGACGATGCCGGCGACGAAGCCGTAGACGCCGACCGTCATCACCACCGCCACGCCCGACAGCACGAGCAGCTGCGTCAGCCAGGGCGCCGCCGCCACCGTGCCCAGCGTGATGGCGATGATTTCGGCCGACAGGATGAAGTCGGTGCGCACGGCGCCCTTGATCTTGTCCCTCTCGAACGCCAGCAGGTCGATCTGCGGGTCGGCCAGCGCCTGTGTCAGCTCGGCGTGGTGGGCCAGATCTTCGGCCGGCGAATGCATCAGCCGGTGGGCGAGCTTCTCGAAGCCTTCGAAACACAGGTAGGCGCCGCCGATCATCAGCAGCGGCGTCACCGCCCACGGTGCGAAGGTGCTGATGGCCAGCGCCGCCGGCACCAGGATCGCCTTGTTCAGCAGCGAACCCTGGGCCACGGCCCAGACCACGGGCAGTTCGCGCTCGGCGCTGACGCCGCTGACCTGCTGCGCGTTCAGCGCCAGATCGTCACCCAGAACGCCGGCGGTCTTTTTCGCGGCCAGCTTGCTGAGGAGGGCGACGTCGTCCAGTACGGTGGCGACGTCGTCGATGAGGGCGAGAAGACTGCTGGCGGGCATGCCGCCATTCTCGCCGCTGTCTACGGGTCAGTTGCGGAACTCGGGCACCACGGCGGGTACCGAGAATTCGCGGCCGACGACGGCGCGTGCGTAGAGGTAATTGCTGCGGGCACGGTCGCTGAGCCGGTCGAGTTCGACACGGCCGCGTTCGTCGCAGGGGAAGGCCAGCGCACGCCCCTGCTGGAACAGGGATTCGAAGCGAAGTTCGAAGCGGCTGGCGGCGGCGGCAAGGTAGTTCATGGTGTTAGCAGGAAGCTGACTGATGGTGTCAAAGTTAGTCCATCGCCAGCCGCCGCGCCTGTGGCGAGTCACCAGCATTGATGTCGGACTGGCGCTGCCTCGCTTGTCGGAGAAAGTCTTACAAGTGGTACTCGGCGTCAACGCTTCGCAGCCCGGCCCTTCGTCGCCGGGCGCAGCGCCGCGTACAGCGCCTGCAGTTCCAGCGTCAGCTTGTGGCGCGGGTCGAGGTGGATCATCGGCCGCGCCAGTTCGTGCGATTCCTTGATCTTCACGCTGGCCGACAGATACGGCTGCAGCACCGGCAGGCCTTCGTCGACGAGTTCCTGCACCGTGCGCTGCGGCAGGTTGGCGCGCGGCTGGAACTGGTTCACGACGATGCCTTCGACGGCCAGCGCCGGGTTGTGGTCGGCGCGAATCTCCTGCACGCCTTCGAGCAGGCCGTACAGCGCGCGGCGCGAGAAGTCGTCGCAGTCGAACGGGATCAGGCAGCCCTCGGCCGCGATCAGCGCCGAGCGGGTGTAGAAGTTCAGCGCCGGCGGGGTGTCGATCCAGATCTCATCGTAGTCGGCGGCCACCTCGGCCAGCGCATCGCGCAGCTTGTAGATCTTGTAGCGGCTTTCCAGCTTGCCGTGCATCTCTTCGAGCACCGGGCTGGCGCGCATCAGGTGCAGCCTGTCCCACGGCGTGGCCTCGATGAAGTCGGCGGTCTTCGGCGAGCGCACGGTGAACTTCAGCGTCGTCTCGAAGAACTCGGCAACGCCCGGAGCCGGCTCGTCGGCGGCCGCGCCGAGCACGTAGCGCGTGGAATTGGCCTGCGCATCCAGGTCCACCAGCAGCGTGCGCCGGCCGGCATGCGCCGCGATGGCGGCCAGGTTGCTGGTGATGGTGGACTTGCCCACCCCACCTTTCTGGTTGAAGACGACGTGGCGCATGGGAGGCAGGCTTCGGGCTGGTGGGAAGCCGTGATTGTGCACCGCAGCAAAGGCGCCCGATACACTGCCGGCGGTGCGCGACCAGTTCCTGCTCGATCCCGGCATCACCTTCCTCAACCACGGCTCGTTCGGCGCCTGCCCGCGCGAGGTGTTCGACGCCTTCCAGCGCTGGCAGCTCGAGCTGGAGCGCAACCCGGTCGAATTCCTCGGCCGCCGCTCGGCCGAGCTGCTGGCAGCGTCGCGCGTGCAGCTGGCGGCCTACGTCGGCGCGTCGGCCGAACACCTGGTCTACGTGCCGAATGCCACCACCGGCGTCAACATCGTCGCGCGCTCGCTGCCGCTGCAGCCGGGCGACGAGGTGCTGGCCACCGACCACGAATACGGCGCCTGCGACGCCACCTGGCGTTTCGTCTGCGCACAACGCGGCGCGAGCTACCGGCGCGTGACGATCCCGCTGCCGTTCGAGCGCGAGCGCTTTGCCGAACGCCTGCTGGCCGCCGTGACGCCGCGCACGCGGGTGATCTTCGCGAGCCATGTCACGTCGACGACGGCGCTGATCTTTCCGCTGGCCGAGCTGTGCCGGCTGGCGCGCGAGCGCGGCCTGCTGACGCTGATCGACGGCGCCCATGCGCCGGGGCAGATTCCGCTCGACCTGGACGCGCTGGGTGCCGATTTCTACACCGGCAACTGCCACAAGTGGCTGTGCGCGCCAAAGGGCGCCGGCTTCCTGCATGCGCGGCCCGAACACCATGCGCTGCTGGACGCACCCATCGTCAGCTGGGGTTATGCCGCCGCGGTCGAAGGCCATACCGGCTTCGACGCCTACACCGGCAGCACGCTGCTCGAACGGCGCCTGCAGTGGCAGGGCACGCGCGATCTCGCGGCCTACCTGTCGGTGCCGGCGGCAATCGCCTTCCAGGCGCGCCATGACTGGCCCGCCGTGCAGCGGCGCTGCCACGAGATGGCGTGCGACACGCTGCAGCGCTTTGCCGGCCGCTACGGCCTGGCTCCGGCCAGCGGCGACGACGACTTCGCGCAGATGGTCGTGCTGCCGGTGCCGCACGATGACGCCGAGGCGCTGCGCCGGCGGCTGTTCGACGAAAGCCGGATCGAGATTCCGGTGACGCAGCACGCCGGCCGCACGTTCGTGCGGCTGTCGGTGCAGGGCTACACGAGCGGCGACGACATCGAGCGCTTGCTGGCGGCGCCCGCGTTGGCCGCTTGTTGACGAGCTACTGACGGACTACAGACGAACGCGGCGGCGCAGCGCCAGGCCGGCGACGCCGATCACGAACAGCCACACCGTGCCCGGCTCGGGCACGACCGCGGCCAGCATGCCGTTGGCCAGGATGGCGTGGCCGGCGGAGGTCGGGTGGATGCCGTCCCAGAACAGATAGCTCGACGGGTCGCAGCCGAGGATCGCGCCGCAGGCGTCGCTGACGTTGGCCAGCCCGTAGGCACCCGGGTTGGCAACCACACCGTCGAGCAGGCCGAACACGTCGAAGGTGCTGACGCCGGCTTCGCCCGCCAGGCGGCCGGCCAGCGCGTCGTTCATCTTGTCGGCGACCAGCGTGCCGAGCGTCGCGGCCAGCGAGCCTTCGGCCTGCACCGCCGGCGTCAGGCCGAGGTCGGGCGTGTTCCAGACGACGATGTGCTGGGCGCCGGCGGCCTGCAGCGCGTCGACCATCACGCCGACGTCGTGGGCGTAGCGGATCGCCGTGGTCGCCACGGTCAGCGGCAGCGACGCGCCACCGGCGATCGCTTCCAGCGCGGCGCGCGCGTTGTTGCCGCCGCCGGCGATGACGAACAGCGCATCCGACGCATCGGCCGGTGCCGTGCCCAGGTACATCGACACCTGCTTCTGCAGGTTCGGCGGGAAGCCCAGGCCGTGCGTCTCGGCGCCGCCGTAGGCGTAGTTGGTGCCGCCGGCCAGCGACGGCAGCGCCGCCAGGCCCAGGCCCGCGGCGAAGCTGGTGGCCCAGACATCGCCGTTGCTGTAGACGCCCGACGCGTACGGGAAGGTCGGGATATAGCTATTGCCGGTGATCACCTGGTCCGGCGCGGTCCCCAGCACGAGCGCGTTGTTGCCGCTGTCGGAGAGGCTGTCGCCGAAGATCACGAGGCTGCTGTAGGCGGCCGCGGGCAGCGGCACGAAGCTCAGCGCGACAGCGACGCCGGCGGTGGCGAGCAGGCGGCCGAAGAGGGTCGAAGGAGTCATGGACAGGGCTTTCGTTAGCTGGCAGTTCAACGAACTACGCTAACACGGCATGCGTGGATGCAGCCTCGGCACCCCCGTGAACCAGGGCTGGGTCAGGCCTTACGGCGGGGCGGCAGCCCCGTGTGCTGGGTCAGCAGGCGGCCCTTGACCGGCGTGCTGTTCTTGCGCCGCGCGCTCTGGTAGCTGCCATCGGTGGCCGGCTGGAAGCTCGGGATCAGGTGGTGCTTGCCGTTGCCGATGAGGTCGGCGCGGCCGAGTTCCTTCAGCGCCTCGCGCAGCAGCGGCCAGTTGTTCGGGTCGTGCCAGCGCAGGAAGGCCTTGTGCAGCCGGCGCCGGCGCTCGCCGCGCACGATGTCGACCCGCTCGGCGCGCGCCCCGGGCCCGTCGATCCGGCGGCTGATGCCTTTCAGCGGGTTCAGGCCCGAGTGGTACATGGCCGTCGCGGTGGCCATCGGGCTCGGGTAGAAGGTCTGCACCTGGTCGGCCTTGAAGCCGTTCTTCTTCAGCCAGATCGCGAGGTTCATCATGTCCTCGTCGCTGGTGCCCGGGTGCGCGGCGATGAAGTACGGGATCAGGTACTGCTTCTTGCCCGCTTCGGCGCTGTACTGGTCGAACATCTGCTTGAAGCGGTCGTAGGCGCCGATGCCGGGCTTCATCATCTTCGACAGCGGCCCGCCTTCGGTGTGCTCGGGCGCGATCTTCAGGTAGCCGCCGACGTGATGCGTGACGAGTTCCTTCACGTACTCCGGGCTCTTCACGGCCAGGTCGTAGCGCAGGCCCGAGCCGATCAGGATCTTCTTCACGCCGCGCAAGGCGCGCGCGCGGCGGTACATCTTGATCAGCGGCCCGTGGTCGGTGTTCAGGTTGCTGCAGATGCCGGGGTAGACGCAGCTCGGCTTGCGGCACGCGGCTTCGATCTCGGCGCTCTTGCAGCCGATGCGGTACATGTTGGCCGTCGGCCCGCCGAGGTCGCTGATGACGCCGGTGAAGCCCTTGACCTTGTCGCGGATCTCTTCGATCTCGCGGATCACCGAATCCTCGGACCGGCTCTGGATGATGCGGCCTTCGTGTTCGGTGATCGAGCAGAAGGTGCAGCCGCCGAAGCAGCCGCGCATGATGTTCACGCTGAAGCGGATCATCTCCCAGGCCGGGATCTTGGTCGGGCCGTCGTGGCCGCCGCTGTCGTCGGCATACGCCGGGTGCGGGCTGCGCGCATACGGCAGGTCGAAGACGTGGTCCATCTCCGCCGTCGTCAGCGGGATCGGCGGCGGATTGATCCAGACGTCGCGGTCGGCATGCCTTTGCACCAGCGCGCGGGCGTTGCCAGGATTGGTTTCGAGGTGCAGCACGCGGTTGGCGTGGGCGTACAGCACGGCGTCGCTCTTCACCTGCTCGTAGGCCGGCAGGCGCACCACGGTCTTGTCGCGCGGCGGCAGCTTCAAGGCGCCGCTGCGCACGAACTGGATCGGCTGGACGCCGTCTTCCTTGGCGCAGGTCGTGCCCTGCGACGCGGCCTGCTCGCTCGTCGTCTGGTATGGGTTGATGTGCTCGTCGACGCGGCCGGGCCGGTCGACCTCGGTCGAGTCGATCTCGAAATAGCCTTCGGGCGCGCTGCGCACCATGAATGCGGTGCCGCGCACGTCGGTGAGGCTGGCCACCGGTTCGCGCCGCGCCAGCCGGTGCGTGATTTCGATGATGGCGCGCTCGGCGTTGCCGTACAGCAGCAGATCGGCCTTGCTGTCGACCAGGATCGAGCGCCGCACCTTGTCCTGCCAGTAGTCGTAGTGCGCGATGCGGCGCAACGACGCTTCGATGCCGCCGAGCACGATCGGCACGTCGCCGTAGGCTTCCTTGCAGCGCTGCGCGTAGACCAGCGAAGCGCGGTCGGGTCGCCGGCCGCCCAGGTCGCCGGGCGTGTAGGCGTCGTCGCTGCGGATCTTGCGGTCGGCCGTGTAGCGGTTGATCATCGAATCCATGTTCCCGGCGGTGACGCCGAAGAACAGGTTCGGTTTGCCTAAAGCGCGGAATGGGTCGGCGCTCTGCCAGTCGGGCTGGGCGATGATGCCGACGCGAAAGCCCTGCGCTTCCAGCGTGCGGCCGATCACGGCCATGCCGAAGCTCGGGTGGTCGACATAGGCGTCGCCGGTGACGACGATGACGTCGCAAGAATCCCAGCCGAGTGCGTCCATCTCCGGCCGGCTCATCGGCAGGAAAGGCGCGGGGCCGAAGCGCTTGGCCCAGAAGGGGCGGTAGCCGGTCAGGGCTTTGGCAGCGCGGGGCGGTGGGGGGGCGATCGTCGACACAGCCTTCGATTGTCGCCGCAAGCGCCTCAAGTCGCACGCCGGCGCGCCGATAGCCTCCGAATGAACGCGAACTGGCTCTCACTGATCGGCGGTGTCGTTGCAGTGGCCAGCGTCGCCGCGGCCTGGTGGCTGCACCGGCAGCGCGTCGCGCGGCTGCAGCACCGGCTCGACGTTGCAGAGGACTCGCGCCTGGAACTGGCCGAAGAAGCGACGGTGCTGCGCCAACGGCTGCGTGCGCTGGGCCCGCCGGTGCTGCCGCTGAGCGACGCGCTGGAGCGCCGCGCCGTGCTGGAACGGGTGCTGGACCACGCACCGGCCGCCGCCCCCAGCACCTGGCCGGACACCGAGCCGATGTCGGTGCCGCCGGATTCGCACGAGTTCGCGCCGACGCAGCCGGCCACGATCACCGGCGTGCGCTGAGAACGCCGCTCGGCCTCAGAGGCTGAGAGGCAATCGGGCGTGGCCGAGCAGACCTCGAAAACAGCCCCAATCAAGGCGCAAAGCACAGCCATAGCCCGGGCTATGGCGAGCATTTGCAACGCAGAGTGGGGTTG